>Ga0247836_1000189_pt1 | contig 113209 bp, 117 predicted proteins | sample LaCruzMarch2015__4_FD_187116 | JGI IMG/M metagenome (GOLD analysis project Ga0247836, IMG submission 187116) | Freshwater microbial communities from meromictic Lake La Cruz, Castile-La Mancha, Spain - LaCruzMarch2015_14m | ecosystem: Environmental > Aquatic > Freshwater > Lake | place: Spain...
CTAACTGGAGCCGATCTAACTGGAGCTATTGTGAAGAATACAATTCTTGATACTAACGAAACTTTTCTAAGTTGATTTGAATGATGATATACTGTGCCAGCAATTTAACTGGCACACTAAAAGAGCACAGCTCCTAAAGTGTGGTATTCTTAAGAAGTGGGAGAGCTTCCCGAGTTTAATTCTTCAAAACATAGGAACGGGTTAGCCTTAAAAGTCCACCCCTCTTTTCATTCTTCTCTTCTTTTCTTATTATGGCTCAAACTGTTCTGTCTGCTCCTGAAAACGCTCTGGAACTGCCCAATGATGAGCTGCTCGCGTTTGTTCGCGGTGGTGCAAATGGTGCCGAGTTCCTTGATCGTCTGGAGCTGCTCTTTCCTGAGAATGGTGTTCCTACCGTGAACCTGTTCGGTGATGCTGAAGGTGACGAAGTCTTCGTCACTGTTGTTGATGAAGATGGCCTGGACGTGGATACTCTGAATCTGGAAGATTTTGAGTCCGATGAGGCCGAAGCTGGCGAACTCGTCAGCGCCTGAGTTATATCACTGTGCCACATCTCAAACTGGCACAGTCTAGCTCCCATCACACCTAGAGTGTGGTATTCTGAAAAAGTGAGGGGTGTAGTTCTGTTGCCCCTCACTTCTTTATTCTTTTCTTTCTTGAAATGCTGATTCGTTTCACTCAAGATATCAACACCAAGCAGACTGTTTATGCCTCTGTAAATGCAAGTGGTAAGTGCAAAGCTCTTACAACTTCCATTCTGGAGGCTATTCGTCAAGCTCAACAATCCATCTCCTGAGTTATTTTTAGTTTTTATTCATTCTTTTTGAATTCTTATGACTTCTCCGAACACTGTTGGTGATTATATTCAGCTTTTTCAAGCTGTGGTTGACAAGTATGGCGCAGAAGTGGAAGTGCGTTTGTGCAGCAATTGTGATATCAATGACCCTAACGAATATCAGATATCTGCAGATATTCGTTATGTGAATGGTGGAGAATCTCTGATTTACGATAATTCCGATTCTGATGTGAATAAAACTCTTCTTATCACTTATAATTATTAATTTCAACTTCGTGTATAAAGAATAGGCGGAGTAATGCTTCGTCTATTCTTTATACACGAGAACGATAGACGATATCTATAGATTTTGAGCTTCGTTTATACTTATCATTGAGGCACAGAATATAGCTTACTTCGGATAAGTTTGCAATTCGTAATGATAGTTTATTTCGTGCATTTGCAGTTTTTCGTTCATACCTAGGGGGGACTATGCTATTCTAATACAACAGTGGCGATAATAAACTCATATTTTCCTTCGTTTATCACAATAGGCCTCAAGTCTTGTTTTATTTCATATGGGAGGGGCCTATGTTATTTCAATACAACAGTGGAAATAATAAAGTTCAGTTTTCCTTGTTTTATTGTTTATACTTCGTTCATTTATTTGACAGTTATTTGAATAGGCAGTATAATTGATGTTTATTGTGATGTTTATATAAACCGTTGCCCCGTATAAGGGTATAAGGGTATAAGGGTATAAGGGTATAAGGGTATAAGGGTATAAGGGTATAAGGGTATAAGGGTATAAGGGTATAAGGCCCCGGTTATAATGTTAGGAGTCCCAGAATACTGAAAGGCTGTTGCTAAGCACTCTTTCATATACGTTCCTCTCAAAAAAATTTCCGAGGTAAATTATAAAGGCTGTGAGAATGCGCCATAAGCCATTTCTCATATACATTCCTCTCAAAAAATTTCTGGCCCAAAAAATAATTCTCAAATACCTCAAAAGAAATTGAATATATAAAAAAGTTATTCTCGCTACAAAAATAAATGAATTACGAAATAGATAAGTACGAAGCTGAATTAGTCATTGAGACTCTTTCATATCGATTAGAAAACGATGAAGAATTGATTCTCTCCGAACTTCGCCGTGAGGAGATTGAAGACCTACTCAGAAAGCTGGAAGATGAGATTGTATGAACACTTATGATGTGTCCGTGAAAAATAAAGTAATATTGAAAGAAGTTCCCGAAGAAAATTTAAAAGAATCTGTGAAATTGATTCAGGCATATACCTTTCTCTTTGGTGGTTCAAATAAAGATGTAAAAGTTTCTTCCTCAATAACTTGAATTCTCTTTCAAAGTATGCTATATTATAATGAACCGAATTTATAATTTTATATGACTAAAGGATTTAAAGTGAAAGCAAAGCTTCCTGAAAATGCACAGGAAGTTCAATTGGATGTTCAAAAAGCCCGAGAGATGATAAAAGGAAAGACAATTGTATTCTGTCTTCCAGGAAGAGGATGCTCCTACGTCTTTCTCAAGAACTTTGTTCAGCTTTGTTTTGAGATTGTTCAGAATGGAGGAAGTATTCAAATCTCTCAAGATTATTCCTCTGTGGTAAACTTCGCCAGATGTAAGTGTCTCGGAGCAAATGTTCTAAGAGGCCCCAATCAACTTCCTTGGGATGGTAAGATTAATTATGATTATCAGCTTTGGATTGATAGTGATATTGTCTTTGGTGTAGAACAATTTTACAGATTAATTCTTCACGATAAGAATATTGTTTCTGGATGGTATCTTACAGAGGATGGAAATACGACATCCTGTGCTCATTGGCTCACTGGAAGCGACTTCAAGACCAATGGAGGCGTGATGAATCACGAGAAGCTAGATACTATCACCAAGCGTAACAAGCTCTTTACAGTGGACTACACGGGCTTTGGATGGACACTGATTAAGAAAGGTGTCTTTGAGAATGAGAAAATCACCTATCCTTGGTTTCCTATCAAGAGACAGGAGTTTAATGATGGAGAAATTGTAGACTTCTGTGGAGAAGACGTGGGATTCTGTTTGGATGCAATTGCAGCAGGTTTTGAAATTTGGATTGACCCAGCTTGTAGAGTTGGTCACGAGAAAACTCGCGTTCTCTGAATTCTATTTTCATATAAGAACGATTCTTGACTCTTCTCTCATTTCGTTCTAGAGTGAGGATTCAGTCAAGAATTTTTCAATATGAGTAAGCTTACAATATTATTGTTTCTCGGCTTTTTCATTTTCTTTATGATATTGATTTGTCTTTTCATTGGAAATACAAATATTGTGATTCTTCCTGCTTATATTTTGGGAAGAATTGTGGAGAAGATTGAAGTTGAGTATAAGATTTCTCGGAATTCTTGACAAACGTTTCAAATTCACTTAGATTAACTTTGAAACGTAAGAGTTCATAAAGAATGAACTCTGAGAATTCTTAAACCTTTTAGAACTCTGAGAATTCTTAAACCTTTTAAACCTTTTAAACCTTTTAAAAGAAGTCCGCCCTTTGGAGAAGTAATTAAATTATGGCAATGAATCAAAAAACAATGGAAGTGCAATCCTCTCCCAAAAATATAAGACAGGGAGATGGAAAGAATACAAAGTACGCTAAAACCAGCGGCAATAATGCTCGTAAACCATATAGAGGGCAGGGAAAATGAACTTTGCACCCAATAAGTCTGATGCAGTTTCATATGTGGGAGAACAACTCCGAAATGTGAATATGCTGCACGAAGATTTTTATAACGGAATGGCCCGACAATCTGGACGGTCTTGGGCAGAATGGCTAGAGGGAATGCTAAATGCTGAACCTGGAGATGATGCTTATGATATGCTGCAGGTTGTGAATATGCTCAGAGAAGAATGTGCCGAACCCGAACCTGCTTCAGAAGAGTTTCTCGTTTCTTCCGAAACCACTGAACTCATAGAAAATATTTGGAAAGATTTTGAGTTTCCAATGCAGGATGAAGACTATCAAATTATTGCAAAAACCATTGGAACGGTAGTTCAAAAATACCGAATGAATATGGACTCACAGATTGCGGGCAATTTGTTGCACGTTGCTGCAGAATTGGAGATGAAATTTCTCTAAATACTCTATTTGGAGGAATAAATGATTGGAAAAGTTCTCAATGGGCTCGCATCTGCTTTTAGAAGTGTATAACGTAGAATCTTCACTACTCAATGACTCAAAATCATTGGTGAAAGTGATTACTCGTGGAATTCTTCGTGCTGGAATGACAATTTTAAACACTTTTAGTCACGATTTTGAGCCTCAGGGAGTCACAATCGTGATTACTTTAGCAGAAAGTCATTTTTCACTACATTCTTGGCCTGAACATAACTGTGTTTCAGCAGATATTTACACTTGTGGTGAAAAGAATCCAAAAATAATTGCTTTGGAACTGCTTAAGCATCTAAATTCTGATGTTTATACTCTTCGTCAGGTATATCGTTAATGATTTGGAGATTTCGCAACCTCCATTTTTCTAAAAGTTGCAATAACACACTATTTGGAAGAACCAATGCTCAATTTTATCAGAGATTTTCACAATTTTATAAATTTTTTCGTTCTGAGAAACCGAAAATTTGAGATTCAAAATCAAGTTCACGAAAAAATTCGCAATGATGAGGACTATGATGATTGGGAATATGGAACAGAGCCCATATATGGGGAATTTCCCAAAAAGAATTAACTAAATATGATTAATTGACAAAATATCAATGAAAACCGATAGAAAAGTACTTCAAGAAATTGTATATGATGCAGAAAATCCAGATATCTCAGAAGAAACTGAGATTTTGGAGAATACTGACCTAGAACTTGATTCTTCTGATGTATCTCCACTGTATAAATTAGAATCTGGACAAAAACTTCTCTAAATATTAGAGAGAGGAGAATTGAATTTTAATGTCCATTACAATTTCAAAATCATTTCGAGATATTAGTTTATCCTTTACTAAAAATCCGATTACAAATGACATTATTGCTCTTCGGAATGAGGATGCAATTAAAAAATCCGTCATTAATTTAGTGAGAACTAACTTTGGAGAAAGATTTTTTAATCCTCTAATTGGATGTGATGTTCAAAAATTACTATTTGACCTCAATTTAATTGAGAATGCAATTGGAGTTGAAGACCAAATCAAATCCGTAATCTCAAATTATGAACCTAGAGTAAAAATTACGTCAGTTTCTGCAGAACCTATTGAAGATGGGTATGAGGTAAATATAACTATAAACTATGATATTGTTGGAATTTCTAATTCTTCTCAGACTATTGAATTCATACTCGTTCCGACAAGAATATAAATGTCATTTAATCAATTCACAAATTTAGATTTTAATTCACTTCGTACTCAAATTAAAGATTATTTGAGAGCAAGTGATACTTTTACAGACTTTGACTTTGAAGGGTCAAATTTTTCTGTACTTATTGATATTTTAGCGTATAATTCATATATTACATCATTTAATACAAATATGGCGGTCAATGAGTCATTCATTGATAGCGCCACTCTTCGTGAGAATGTCGTTTCCTTAGCTAAGAATATTGGCTATGTTCCTCGTTCAAAAAGAGCTGCTCGTGCAGTTGTAAGCTTTTCTGTGAATACTAGTGGAACTGGTGCCCGAACTGTTACTCTGAATGCAGGAGTCATTGCATTAGGTGCAATGGAAGGTGGTAGTTATATTTTCTCCATTCCCAAGCCCATTACAGCAACGGTAGATAAGAATAGTATTGCGAATTTTAATAATATTGAACTTTTTGAAGGAATATTTCTTCGTAAGATTTTTAAAATAGAAGATACAACCAAAAATCAACGATTGATAATTCCAAATCCTGGAGTGGATACTTCCACCATACGAGTTAAGGTATATACCAATAAAAATGAAGAGTACACTCTACAGAATAATATCTTCAATGTAGATAGAAACACCAAGATGTTTCTCATTCAGGAAGTAGAGGATGAAAAATATGAAATTATATTTGGTGATGATGTTTTAGGAAAATCCGTACAATCGGGAAGTACCGTAAATGTTACCTATATTGTCACAAATGGACTCAGTGGAAATGGCGCGGCAAACTTTACGTTCTCCGGAATTCTTCTAGACAACAATCAGAATCCTATTACTAAAGGTATTTCACTGTTAACTGTACTTCAATCTTCTGAGAATGGAGATGAGATTGAAAGTATCTCTAGTATCAAGCAACTTGCTCCGAGACTATATTCATCTCAATATAGAGCAGTGACTGCAAATGACTATAAAGCAATTATACCATATCTATATCCAAATGTGGAAAGTGTTATTGCATATGGAGGAGAAGAAACCACTCCACCACAATATGGAAAGGTTTTCATTTCAGTTAAGCCTAGAAGTGGAAGTTATATTTCAAAAATTACGAAAGAGGATATTAAAAGACAACTCAAGCAATATTCAGTTTCGGGAATTAAGCCAGAACTTGTGGACTTAAAGTATCTATATCTTGAAATGAATAGTACGGTATATTATAATTCCAATCTCATCTCATCTGGAGTAGAGCTTCGAAATCAGGTTATCTCTACAATTCAAACATATTCTAGTTCTGCAGAAGTAAATAATTTTTCGGGTAGATTCAAGTATAGTAAGTTAGTTGGAATTATTGATAATACTAATGCTGCGATTACATCAAATATCACAAAAGTTAAAATCCGAAGAGATTTAGTTCCAATTGTAAACAAACTGGCGTCATATGAAATATGTTTTGGAAATCAGTTTCATATAAGTAACAAAACATTTATCAATACTTCTGGATATAATATCAAGTCTAGTGGATTCACCGTAAGCAATATTTCTGGTACTACATATCTAAGTGATATTCCTATAAATTCGGATGAGGGAACATTATTTCTATTTCGATTAGTGAACAATTCTCCAGAAATTATCAGTCAAAATATTGGAAAAGTATATTATGCTACGGGTGAAATCATTCTATATCCCATCATTATTACTTCAACTGAACGTCCAGATAAAATTGAAATTGAAGCAGTTCCAGAATCCAATGACGTAATTGCTCTTCGGGATTTATATCTATCTCTAAGTCTAGAAAATACTACGGTAAATATAATAGAGGATAGCATTAGTTCTGGTCAAGAACTATCTGGAACGAATTATACCGTCACCTCCAGCTATGAAAACATAAACTACACCAGATAATGTCAGAAATCAAAAAAGTAAAAATTCAAAACTTTATTGAAACTCAAATTCCAGAGTTTTTGGTTGAGGATAACCCAATATTTACTGAATTTTTGAAGCAGTACTATATTTCACAAGAACACTCTACTGGAGTAGTAGATTTAGCTAATAATTTTATCGATTATAAAAAGATTGATAATTTCAATTTTGAGACCTTTGTAAATAAGACAACTCCCTGCATCTTAACTCAGGATGTTCAGGCATTTTCTGACGTAATTCGCGTAACATCCACTGTCGGATTTCCAAGTACATATGGTCTACTTAAAATAGATGACGAAATCATTACATATAAAGTTAAGACTGAAACCACATTTGAAGATTGTGTGAGAGCTTTTAGTGGAATTGATAATGTAGCTAATATGAGTTTGAATTTCAATTCAACTCAAGCTCAGTTTCACTCTAAAGATACAGTAGTACAAAATTTAAATCTATTATTTTTTGATGAAATTTTCAAGAAGTTCAAAACACAATTTCTTCCTGGATTTGAAAATAGAGAGCTAGTAAAGCCATTAAATCTGAAATTGTTTTTGAGTAGAGCAATTGACCTATATTCCGCCAAAGGAACAAGTACTTCATATGAAATTCTATTCAAAATTCTATTTAATGAAGATATTAGTGTTGTTACTCCATCAGATTATCTGATAACTCCGTCTAATAGTTCAAATTACATCACAAAGAACATTTTAGTAGAAAAGATTTCTGGAGATATAGACCCACTTAGTTTAAAAGGAAGCACTATATTCCAAAACACAGCTTCAGGATTGACTAATGCATCCATATATAATGTCGAAATTCGGCCAATTTCGGGTAAAATTCTATATGAAATTTCATTAGACCCAGAATCTATTCAATTTAATTTTACTACCACAAGTAAAACAAATGTTGTAGAAGCAGTTGGAAAAACTAGTTTAGTACTTACTGTAGATAGTACTGTAGGATTCCCACAATCTGGAGAACTTATAGTTCAGAGTCCAAATCAAAGTTTAAATCCGTTCACTCTATCATATTCTGATAAGACTTCAACTCAATTTTTAGAGATTGTTAACAATATTACCGATGTACGAGTTAATGATACCGTCTTAAGTAGTAATTTTGCATATTGTGATGTAAATGGTGTTCAGATTTACTTTAGAATTATTAATGTAATTGAGAGTGTTGACTACTCATTAACTTCAAATTTGAGAGTTGGAGATAAAATCAAATTATCATCTTTTGGAGTAAGTCTAAATCAATATCCACAATTTAATACTTGGTTATATAACCTTCCCACAAATCATAGAATTAAATCTCTCTTCAAAATCTCCGACTCTGATTTATATAGAATTGAAACTTATGACGAAATATTCGTATCTCAGGAAGAGGATATAATTCTCAGTAATCCAGAATATGTAGATGATGTTAGAATAACTGCGGAAATTACCTCAATTATCAACAATAAAGTTATTGAAGTTATATCAACCACAAATTTAATTGATAAAACGACATTAAGTATAAAAATCAAGAAGGCAAATTCTTCATTATATCCAAGTCTGAATTATCTAACTTGTAATATTCAAAATTCATATACCGATTTTGATGAGAGTAATTTCTACATTGCATCATCAGGTCTTCCTGAGTATAGCATAAATCCAACTCCGAGAACCATATTCTTCTCTACTCAAGTATCAGAAAATTCTTTAGTAGGTACTACTGAACTTAACACAAATGTTCCGCATTTCTTATATACTGGAGAAAAGGTATATTGTAATCCGAATCAAACTTTAGGTATATCTACTGGTTCTTATTATGTGACTGCATTTGGGCCACACGATACAAGCAATAAGTTATCATTATCATATAGCGCAAGTGACTTAATTGCGAACAAATATATTGAGATTTCTGGGTCTATATCTGGAGAAATTTCAAAAATTGATTATCAGAATAAAGAATTAGGTCATCAGAAATTATTAAGAAAGTTCCCAAGAACAGTAGAAAATCCAAGTCCAAATGAATTCTCCGACCAAACTACAGGAGATAGACCAATTGGAGTGATGTTGAATGGTGTTGAAGTATATTCAACTACACTATATGATGAAAATATTTACTATGGTAAGCTGGAAGATATTAAAATTTTAAATCCTGGTAAAAATTATGATGTAATCAATACTCCCTCTCTTCAGATTGAGGATATTGTGGATGGAGTTGGTTATGGTACAGATGCCGTTGCGCGAGCAAATCTAGTTGGGTCCGTCTCTGCAATTCGTGTTGTTGATTCTGGATTTGGATATAGAGATGATATTAGAGTTTCAATTCGTGGTGGAGGAGGTAAAAATGCACTCTTATCTCCAACAGTAATTAAGACAAAAACTAGGTCTGCTTTTCTCGGAGATGGAAATGGAGTAAATCCCACTACCAATAGTATTACCTTCATATCACCACACAATTTTGAGAATGGAGAAGTAGTTGAATATATTCCAAATGGTAATTCAGAAATTGAGTACTCTGATCCGAATTCCAACTCTCTTATCATAAAGAAGCTACCAAAAAATTCCTTCTATTTTGTTGGGGTAATCTCCAATTCATCTATCAAATTGTATAGAACACTATCTGAGCTGAGTATTGGCCAAAATGAAATAAATCTTACCACTTCTTCAAGTTCTGGAGTTCACTATTTCCAATCATTGAACAACAAGAATACCATAGTGAATATAGATGTAATAAATCCTGGAGAAGGATATTCATCCAAATCCATAAGTATTCCATCAAATTTAGATGACAATGAATCTAGAAATGGTATCAATGTATACCTAGATTACATCTTTGCAAAAAATCATAACTTCAATGAGAAAGATTTAGTTGAATATTCAACTACCGATACTACTATTTCTGGAGTCTCCACTACAAATAATTACTTTCTTAAAATTATAAACAAAGATAAATTTAAATTATGCTTTGCTGGAACTGGAAGTACCGTACTTGATTATGACTACAATCAGGGAAATTATGTTAGATTGAATTCTGTGGGAGTTGGAACTCACACATTTTCATACCCACCAATAGAAGTGGTTGTGGAATGTTATCCAGAAACCAAAACCACAGGATTAGTTCCTCCAGTTCTAGAACCAGTAATTCTAGGTAGTATTGAAAGCGTATTTATTGAAAATTATGGTCAAAAATATGGAACACCAGAGGTTATTAATTTTCATAGAAGACCTAACATTAGTATATCTAAAATTAAACGAATAGCGATATTGAAGCCAATTATAGTAGATGGTGCAATTATTGATATTCAGATACTCAACTATGGTAGTGGATATTCAAATAATATTGACCTAAAGATTATTGGGTCAGGAAAATATGCAGAACTATATCCAATTATAGAATCTGGTAAAATCCAATCTGTTCGTATTCTAAATCCTGGAATTGAATATGACAAATTCACTAAAATTGAAATTGTAGAAAGAGGAAGTGATGTAAAATTCCAAGCGAATGTATTTGAGTGGAAGATTAATCAAATTGAGAAGAATAGACAACTTCTTGCTGGAGATGAAGAAGGAATTTTAGTTCCAGGCAGAACTCAACAAGATAAACTACAATTCGTTCACTTCTATCCTCCAAAAAAATTAAGATACTTTCTTAACGATAGTATCACTACGCAGAACACAGAAGCTCTTTCTCTCTCAGAATCTCCAATTTTTGGATGGGCCTATGATGGGAGTCCAATCTATGGGCCATATTTAGCTATTGAAGGTCAAGTTAAAAGAGTTCAGAGTAGCTATAGGAAAAATATTGAAAGAAACGCAAATTTAAGACCGACTACCTCAAACTATGTGGATGGAATTTTCATTCAAGATTATGAATTCAACCCAGCATATGGTGATTTAGACGAATATAATGGAAGATTTATTCAAAATGCTCAATTTCCAAATGGTGTATATGCATATTTCTATACTACTACTATAGACAATTCTAGTGTGTCCATTCCACAATATCCATATTTGGTGGCGTCTAAATTCAAATTTGTTCCTAGATTGGAGAATTATAATCCAAATTATAATCAGGATTTAGATTTAAATACATTAAAGTTAATCCGACACACTTCTCCATATTATTTGAATTCCGCCAATTCATATTATGATGCAATAGACAATATTGAAGATAGATATAATCAAGAATTTACCGTTCGGTCTGTATCCACATCAGGAATTGATAGCGTCTCTATCTATAGTCCTGGAGACAATTATGTTCCTGGTGATATAGTAGATTTCAGAAATGATGGTACAGGTGGGTCAGGAGCTACAGCTTCGGTATTATCAATTTCTGGAGAACCAATTTCTTCAATTAATATTGGAATCACAACATTTTCGAATATTATATTTGAAAAACTAGGAAGCCAAATTTCTGGTATACTCAAATATCCAATTGATGTATCCTCAGGAGAAACTATTGTAATCAATAGTGTATCTGACCCTGCATATACATTTTTACTTGGAAACCAAAAAGTTGTAATTTCTCAACCAAATTCAGTTGGAATCTCCACAAACATTGCAAATATTGGAGTTACTGGAAGTATTACTGAGATATTTTTAAATAATATCTCTGGAATGACTGTGAGTGACTTCATAAAAATTGATGAAGAAGTCCTAAAAATACTCCGAGTTATTCCAGAAACTACAAGTCTCATAGTGGAGAGAATTTCAAATGTTGCAATACATACTGCAGGAATTAGTCAGGCCAGACTTCTTCCGCGCAAGTTTTACTTCTATCATAGTGGGTCCAAATTAGTCACAACATCAAACAAGACAAATTACTTCAATCCGAGTGAGGACATAGCTACTCAAGAGATAGGAAAGGCATATAATAAAATTGGTATTACGTCATTTACCATTCCTGAAAAGTCAATATATATTCCAAATCATTCCTATTATACAGGACAACCATTAACTTATCATTCTGGTATATCTGGAACTCCTCTTTCAGTGTATAACTCACCAGGACAACCAACATTTCAACTACAAAATAATCAGACCATATATTCAGTTGTCGTAAATAATGATTTCATTGGAATCTCAACTCTAGGATTTACCACAACTACAGGAATCGGTTCTACATATAGGTCTTTGTATTTTAGTTCTTCTGTAACTGGAATTGGAATTGCTCACTCATTTACTACAAAATATGATGAGATATCAGGAAGTGGTGAAAGCTATTCTGTTACGTTGGAAACATCCTCCAATCATAATCTAGAATCTGAAGATACTATTAAGTTATCCGTTGTTCCCGAAATTACAAAAACCATAAAATTTAGATATAACCCAGCATTAAAGAAAATAACTACGGATTATATAACTTTTAATACTGCTCAGATAAGTGTTTCTACATCTAAAATTACTATTGATACCGCGAATTTAAACACAGGAGATAAGATAGTATATTCAAATAATTCTGAATCTACTGTTGGTGGACTACAAAACGATGGTGAATATTTTATAGTCGTTACAGATTTAAATAAAATCCAACTTGCAAACTATTATTCCGATGCTATAGAAGGAAGATTTGTAATCCTAACATCTATTGGAACAGGAACTCAACGAATTTCAAAATTAAATCCACAGATAAACATCACGAAGGGAAATACATTAATATTTGACCTTAGTGATTCTAGTATGAGTTCATTTGAACTTGGAATATACTTGGATTCTAATTTCAAAAATGAATTAAAGACATTCTTATATACCGACAATTCTGGGCAAAATCTACTGAGAACGAGTACTTTAGAATTACCTAGAGAACTTTACTACAAATTTAGTTCTCCTACAGAAGATGTTTATGAAGAATTGGAGGTCGTTAATGGTAATTATATACAAATTATAGGTAGTGACTACAATAATGAATATAAAATTGTTAAACTTTCCGATAAAACCTTAAGATTTAATCTTGCAAGTAAGCCAGAAGACGTTACCTATACGTTACTGAATCTATCAAGTTTAACTTATAGTACAAAGTCCAGAAATGCTAGTGGACCAATCAATCAAATTCAATTGAATTATAGTGGTCGTGGATATAAGAGAATTCCTAGAATTTCCAATATTATAAGTCAATCTGGTGCATCTGCGAATTTGAGTGTGAAGTCCAGCAAAATTGGAAGAATAAGTTCAGTAGAAAGAATTAAAGATGGATTTGATTATCCAACTGATACTACGTTATTACCTGTTTTGAGTGTTCCTGCAGTAGCTCAGATTGAAAGTATCTCTAGAGTAGATTATGTTGGAGTTCTCACAGGAGGTAAAAATTATAACACTGCTCCAACATTGAAGATTTTAGGCAATGATAAAATTCAACTTAAATGCAATCTTAGAGGAACCTCAATTTCCGATGTTGAGATTGTTCAAAATACCAATGATTTATCTCGTCCACTTAAAATCATTTCAACTAGAAATTCAAATGGATATGGTATAGATGATATTGCAATAAATGGTAATGATATTACAATTGAAATCATAAATTCAAATACACAATCATACCCACTCTCTCCAATTGGATATGGCTCAACTCAAACTATATTCCCATTCTCTATTGGAGACCAAATTTATATTGAAAGATGTAGAATTACTCCAATATTTGATGCTTCTGATAATCTCATTCCTCAAGATAATTATAATTCTTCTGAGTACAATTATAGATTTTTTACCGTTACCGGAATTAGTAGTAGTAATTATACTATTACGTACAATGTAAGTGGATTAAAGGATGGATTGGCTCTTGGAGAATATACCTCCGATTTTGGATACGGCTACGTAATCAATCGGAAAGATATGCCGGAATTTGAAATGGTGCTCGCTAACGACTTGAGCTACATTTCAAATGAAAATGTTTTTGGATATGATGAATCGGGAACAAATACCTTCAGTGCGAAAGTTATGGAAGGTGGTTGGGATAATGAAATAAACGAGTTGAGATTGGTAAATTGTCTAGGAGACCTAAAACCTGGATATATGCTAAGTGGGCAACAATCACTACTGAATGGAATTGTTGTAGCATCTAATACATTTAATCTTACAACCAATCTTGGAGTTACCCGAGATAAGATTAACTATGTTGGAAATACCTTAGGTGGGTTAAATGATAATTTGATGAGAATCTCCGACAATCAATATTATCAGAAATTTTCATATGCAATTCGCGGAAAAGTTCCATATAATATTTGGAAGGAGCCAGTTAGGTCAATTTTACATCCTTCTGGATTTAAAGAATTTTCGGATTTAGAGGTTGTAAGTTCTCCAAGTAATTTCAGGAAACCCACATCATTACCAAATCTATCTCTGTTAGTGAACATTGACAATTACTCTTCAACTTATACCAAACATAATTTTGCGATGGTTACTGAAGAGGACCAATTTGAAGATGGGTCTATTGAGAGAATTGTATTTGAAGAAGGAACTACATTAACTCCATACATTTTATCTAAAACTAACCGAGTTGGTACAATTGATGATATTAGTTCACAATTTAATGGTACAGCAATTCTTCAAGTTATTGCAACAAAGCCTGTTACATTTATATCTACAAGTCTATACAATTTGGGAGTTTCCACTAGTGGGTTGCTAGTTGGAGACAAAGTAGGATTCTCTACATATCATTTTTATCCAGATAGTACATATATTTCTACTATTGCAAATGATAGTATTGGAATTAATACAAATTCTCCACATCGATTACTTGTTGGAATTGCGACTCAATCGCTATCTTTCTCAAGAAGAGTTCCTGGATGTAAGATTACTGGAAAATCCGATTTCAAATTAACGGACAATGGTTCTCCAATATTCTATAGAGAATTTGATGCCTCAAACGGAATAAACACAGCAATTGATTTGAATAGAAGTGTGTTTATGCTTCCAAATCACAATTTCCAAACTGGACAACTATTGAACTATACTCCAGAATACTCTTCAATCGTTGCTATAGCCTCCACAACCATAGGGTCTGGAGCGATATTAATTCCATCATTTGATGAAAACTATTCAGTAAAGTCAATTCGTGTTGCATCGGGAGGAATTGGATATAGTACTACAACACCTCCTAGCATTGAAATTGTAGGAACTGTTTCACCGATAGCAATTGGAACATTCATTCCACTTATTGAGACCAGTACTGGAATTATAACCAGTATTCAAATTGGCGTGGGAGCTTCTGGATATGGATATTTCCCACTATACTCTGGAAAAATTGGAATTGGAACAACAAGTGAAACAACTGGAAGAAAGGATATCGTATTGGGTGTTGGTGGAGGAATTGGAAGTGCAATATATGAAAGAGGATATAATGTAGCAATTACAACTACACTTAGTGGAATTAGCTCAAACGTAACTCCAAACTTCAGTGGAAATCAAAACAGATTGTGGGGAGCTACTGACCCATATCTTCCTATGAAGTCTACTTCTGGAATTGGAATTGGAGCACAATTTAGTGTTTTCATAGTATATAATTCAAGTACTGGTCAACCAATTTCAACTTCTGTTGTTCTGAGAGATGGTGGTCGTGGATATTCTGTTGGAAATACTGTTTCTATATCTGGAACTCATATTGGTGGAACAACTCCAACAAATGACCTAACGTTTACTGTATCTAGAGTATCAAATACCCGAATATCTCTACAAGCAAATGCAAATTATTTGAATATTTTAGGAAATTCTAATGTAGGATATGGAACTGGAGCGAGATTCAATATATTCCGAGATTCACTTGGAAATATCGGTGGAGTTTCTGTAGTGTCTGGAGGTAGAAATTATTCAACACAAGATAATATTTCAATTGCAGGAACTCTTATTGGTGGAATTTCGCCAAATGATAATCTATTCCTATCTGCTATAGAACTTGGTACAGATACTTTACCTGAAATATTATATGTAAATAAAGTAAATAAGGATGAAATTAAGGTTTCTGGAGTTTCAACTGGAAGTGATTTAACACTAACCCAATTGGGTATTGGAACTCATAGCTTTTCCGTGAGTAATCCAAATGTAAACTCACTTATTGCTATAGATAATATCATTCAAGCTCCAATCTATAGAAAAAATAGAAATTTAACATTGAGTTCTAGAGTTAGTGTCGGAGACACAACAATATCGTTAATTTCTGGAGCAAATACACTAATTTTAGATGATATCTTAAGTCTTGATTCCGAATATATCAGAATCAAGAATATAGGAACATATGGCCCAAATACATTATTAGTAGAACGTGGATTCTTAGGTACAGGAATAGAAGGTCATCAAATTGATACTAAGGTAAATGTTGTATCTGGTGACTATAATATTATAAAGGATAATATCTATTTCTCCTCTCCTCCTCTTGGACCTTCTGGATTACCAGGACTGGAGGTAAATTCCGCATTTTCTGGTAGAATATTCTCTAGACAATTTGATGCATATACTCAGAATGACAATAATATTATTTTTGATGATATTTCTGACCAATTTAACGGAATTGCAGCTACTGCATTCGTATTAAAGTCTAATGGAAATACTGTTTCTGGAATATACACAAATACTAATTCAATTATAGGCGGTTCGTCTGGAGTAGATAATGATAATTCTCCTATCATTCTCATTAATAATATTGCTCAAATTGGTGGAGTAGATTACGTAATTGATACTCCTGGACAAAATACCATCAGATTCACAAGTGGGACTCCACTTGCGGGTAAAATAAGTAGAGTCGGATACACAACAGGGTTTGGTTATATGCCTCTCGTAGGAGCCTCTGCAACCGTTGCGGTATCTGGCTTAGGTACACTCTCCAATGTATACTTAACAGGCTTTGGAGCTGGTTATCGGAGTGCTCCAAGCATAAGTATTGCATCTACTGTGGGAACAGGAGCGTCAATTGTAGCTACCATTGGAACATCGGGCACAATAACATCATTAAGTATTATAAATCCAGGGTCTGGTTACACAAATTCAATCTTACCTCAGGTAAGAATTGATATACCTCAAAATTATTATAATATGAGTCTATCCTATGCTAGTGGAAGTTCTGGACAAGGCCAAGGAGCTAAAGCTTCTATCATAGTGGGAAATGGGTCTAGTATCATTTCATTTGAATTGAATTCCACTGGAGTTGGCTATAGTGTAGGAGACAATTTGGTTATCTCTGGTATTACAACCATTCCAAATACCGTGAACTTTAGTCAATTCCGAGTAACAGTACTAGAGACTATCACAGATAATTTTGTTGGATGGTATCCTGGTCAATTTGTTCAATTTGATAATATCTCATCTAGTTTCAATGGAATCAAAAAGAGATTCATTATCAGTAAGACAATATTGGGAGTAACTAATGTAGTAAGCATTAGAACAAATACCAACGATATTAAGATACAAAATAATTTGTTCGTTTTCATAAATGATATACTACAAGTTCCTGATATCTCATACACCTATTCTGCAGGTAGAATATCCTTCACTGAGGCTCCAAAATCTGGCTCAAAGTGCAACATTCTATATTTCAGAGGCTCAGATTTAGATGTAGAGCAAGTAGACCCACCAAAAACAATAAAAACTGGAGATAGTGTTAAAATCACTGAAAACATTTATGACCCATTTGATGTTTCACAATTTGAGAGAGTTGTTAAAGATGTGGTGGGAACTAATATTATTGATACATTCCCATATGATAGCATCGGAATTCTAACCACTTCAGATAAAATTAGACCACTGGATTGGACTAAGCAGACTACAGATAGAATACTAAATGGTTCTATCTATTCAAAATCTAGGCCAAGTTTAACTTCTAGAACTATTCCTGTGGCTAATATTATTAAAGATGTATCTCGTAACGATACTGTTCTTTATGTGGATAGCGCACTACCACTATTTGAGGATATTGATGAAACTAGAAAATTAAACGAAGATTTACGAGATGTGATTATTCTAGATAACCGAGAAATTATTCAACCTATGGTTACATCAATAGTTTCTACTGCAGGAACTATTGTATCATTTGATATTGTGAATCCTGGAAGTGGATATAAAAATGTAATTTCACCAAAAATAAGTGTATCCGCTCCAAACTTAATAAAATTTGACCCAATTTTAAATTGGTCTAGTAATGTAGGAATTGTAACGTCAAATCAATTTAATTCTGTCGCTTTTGATAAAGTTTGGGTTTCTGTTGGAAATTCTGGAGAATACGCATTTAGCTACAATTCTACTGTGTGGAATTCTGGAAGAAAAATTAATCCTGATGTAGACTTCAACGCTATAGCAGTTAAGAATAATCAGTGCGTGGTGGTTGGTAATTCTGCATTAGCATATGGATGTACTAGTGTTACCTCAAATACTAGTTGGAATCGAATTTATTTGATTAAACTTATTCAAACTATTGGTTCTCCTCCAACAGGGTCCATAAGTACATATCAGGGTAATATCAATTCCATAATATATGATGCATCAAGAGATGTAGTAGTTGGGTCAGGAAATTCTGGAAAAATATTTATCGGTTCTGGAATTTCCACAGATAGATTATATGAAGTTGGAATTGGAATAGAGAATATGGTTTCAACTTGTTCAAATTCAAATTATATTATATCTGTTGGTAGTCTAGGAACCATACTATATTCAGATATCGGATTGATATGGGATTCGGTAGTTAATGTACCTACCAATAAGAATTTAAACTGTGTGATTTGGACTGGAATGAATTTTGTTGCTGTGGGAGATGATGGCACAGTCTTAACTTCAGATATTGGAGCATCTTCTTGGACGTTAATTCCTACAAATATAGTAAGCAATATCTTGAAGATAAGATATTATAATAACTTGTATACCATTTTAGATAATTCTGGAAAATTATATTTTTCTTTGGACTTAAGAAGTTGGGTTTCTAGAGTAGTTGATGATTCCTACTCAATTTTAGATATTCTTCCAATAGATACATCTGATAATTCTGGATATATCTCTGTAGGTTCAAGTGGATTTATTTCATACTCTACTCCTCAAATCAATAAAGCAACTGCAAATGCTACAGCAACTGATGGAAGGTTGTCTTCCATTACTGTAACTAATGGTGGATTCGGATATAATTCAACTGCTCCAAATATAGTAGAAACCGAGTATGTAGATTCCGAACAAATATACTCCATTAAAGCTCGTGGCGATTATGGAAATATTGTAGATGTAACCGTATATCCAACTGGTAATGTTGGATTTGGAACCAACTCGCCTGCGATTGAGTTCAAGTTGTCATCACGTAATTATATCAATACCATTCCAAATATGCAATATTCTCCTTTGATACGTGGAGATTATTTCATTATCAACAATAGTAATGTAATCTGTAGTCACGCTCTAACAGGAATTACCACAAGTCTCGGTGGTATGTCTAACTATCCAAATTCCAAAATTGGAACGGCAAATACATTTATTGATGGTATCTATAAAGCTGAGAATGTTACCACACCAACTCTAGGGATTTCTACAGTTAGATGTAGTTTTGTACCAAATTCTTCTGGTAATATAACCATAAACTCTGGTGTAAACACCATCGGATTTTACGGTAACTATAGTTTTGGTATTGTATACGATTACCAAAATAGGTCCAGAAAGAATCCTAAAGCATTTGTGGTGAATAAAGACAATGGATTGATTGGGCTATCTAGTGGTCCAATGATGTATAGAACTAGAGGGCTATTATAATTCGTATAAATACTAAAAACATCTAAAAATGCCAGCAATAATTACAGAACAATTTAGAATTGCAAATGCGGAGAACTTCATTAAGAGTTTTTCTGATATTTCTGATGCCCGAGTTATCTCTATAGGTGATACTACAAGTAGATATTATACATTTATTGGTCAACCAAATAGTCAAAATTTATTAGCGTATGGGTCTCCGAACTGGGGAGATGGACCCTCACCCAGAGATGGATTTAAAGAAGAGTCTGAAGTAAAGGAGACTATATTGAGTCTAAGACAAATTACAAGTAAAGATGTAAGAAGAGTGGTTCCCAAAAATTCCTGGTTTGCTGGAGATACATATGAAATGTATAGGCACGATTATGACATCTACAATAGAACTCCTTTAAATTCTCAGCCAAGTTTATATGATTCCAAATATTTTGTAGTAAATGAGGATTTGAAAGTTTACATATGTTTACAAAATGGCTCTAGTCCAGATTATCCATCAGGAAGACCATCTATTGATGAGCCAACATTTGTAGACTTAGAGCCTAGACCTGCTGGAGCTAGTGGTGATGGATATATTTGGAAGTACTTATTTACAATAAAGCCAATTGAGATTATAAAATTTGATAGTATTGAGTTTATTCCTATTCCAGAAAATTGGGGAACCGTAGACGATTCAATTTCAATTAAAGAAAATGCTATTGATGGTAAAATTGAAATTGTAACTATAAAAAATCGTGGAGTTGGATATCAACCAATCTCAAATACTTTTACTAATGTTCCTATATTAGGAGATGGTGATGACGGTAAAGTTACAATTACAGTAGATTCATTTGGAAAAGTGAGTGATATATTCGTAACTGATGGTGGAGCTGGATATACTCGGGGAATTGTTAAGTTTATTCCTGGAGCACCTGGAATAACTTCTACACTTACTAATACTGGTACTTTGGCCGAATTTGAAGTCGTCATTCCTCCTAAAGGTGGACACGGATATGACATTTATCGGGAACTCGGAGCATATAGAGTATTAGTATATTCTAGATTTGAGAATGATACTAACAATCCGGACACAATTTCAGGAAACGATTTTGCTTCTATTGGAATATTGAAAAATCCTACCGTAGTTGGAAGTAATGTAGAAATTTTAAATAAGTATGAAGCGAGTGGATTACAATCACTTAAGCTTGCTGGAATAACCTCACTAACTACATATAACTCAGATTCCATTATAACTCAAACCATAGGCACAGGAAAAACTGCAGTTGGATTTGTTGCTTCTTGGAATAATATTACTGGAGTATTGAAATACTATCAGCCAGTTGGATTAGCAACTGTTGGAGTTGGATATAAGATATATCCATTCACTTCTTCTCCTGATGTAGGTGGGAATATCGTAATCAATGGTTCTCTATCTCAAGGAACAGATTTGGCCATTGCTACTGGATTTAATGGAATTAGTACCGTCATAAATAATAGGACATATCAATTAGGTAGTTATTTTATTTCTGGTATATCTTCTGTAGAATATAATAAAAAGTCCGGAGAGCTGATATATCTTGATAATAGATTTCCCATTCCCAGAACTGTTTCTCAGAAAGAAGATATCAAAATTATATTGGAGTTCTAATTAAAAATGCCACAAAATACAAATTTAAATGTATCTCCATATTTTGATGATTTTGATGCGAGCAGAAATTATCAAAAGGTATTATTTAATCCTGGACTTCCAGTTCAAGCAAGAGAATTAACCACTCTACAAACAATACTTCAGAATCAAATTGAAAAATTTGGAAATCATTTCTTCAAAGATGGGTCTGTGGTCATTCCTGGGCAAATTGCTTATGACCCAAATTATACTTGTGTACAAATTAATAGTACTCATTTAGGAATACCAGTTTCTGCATATGTTCAAAATTTAATTGGAAAAACTGTAAAAGGGCAGACCAGTGGAGTAACTGCAATAGTTGAAAACTATATTACAAATTCTGAGTCAGAGAATTCAAACTATACACTTTATATCAAGTATATTTCATCTAGTGATACAAATTTCATCGTATCTAAATTTGCAGATGGAGAAGCTTTAATTACTATAGACAATATTTTATTTTCAAATTCCTCAATTCGTGCAAATAGTACATTTGCAACTACTCTATCCAATAATTCCACTGCTATCGGCTCTGCTGCAAAAATAGAATCAGGAATATTTTTCATTAGAGGATATTTCATAGAAACAAAAAAAGAAACTGTAATTCTGGACCAATATTCCAATACTCCATCATATAGAATTGGATTTGTTATCAGTGAGGAAATCATTACTGCATCAGATGAATATCCAGATTTATACGACAATGCTCAGGGATTTTCAAATTATGTTGCTCCTGGTGCAGACAGATTTATCATAACTACAAGTTTAATCAAAAAGGATATTGATAACTTCAATGATGAAAATTTTATAGAATTAATTAGAGTAAGAAATGGTAATATTGAGAAATTCGTAGATGATACGAATTACAATTTAATTCGGGATGAACTCGCAAGAAGAACTTATGATGAGAGTGGAGACTACTATGTTAGACCATTCAATATTTCATTAAAAGAATGTGTAAATGACAGAATTGGAAATAATGGTATATTTTATGCTGGAGAACAAACCAGAGAAGGTAATATTGCAAGTGATGATTTAGGATGCATTTCTATTTCGTCTGGAAAGGCATACGTCAGAGGATATGAAATAGACGCACAATCAACTCTATTAGATTTTCAGAAGCCAAGAACTACCGACAAATCCGTAGATGAAAATCTACAAATCAATAGTGGAAATATATTGGTAGTAAATAATGTCTATGGAACAATTCCTGTTGGATTTCTTACTACATCTCAGATACTATTATATGATTCTAGAACAGCAAATGTTGGAGTTTCTAGTGGTCAGCTAATTGGAATTTCTAAGGTATATGACTACGAAAGTGCTGGAGTTCGTCATTCTGGCTCACAAACTCAGTATGAAATTTCACTATATGATACTCAACTTTTCACTAGAATTGAACTGAATACAAATTTCACATCCTTAACTACTCCAAAGTTAATTGAAGGATATAGTAGTGGAGCAAGAGGATTTTTATACCAATCTGTGAGTAATAGTAATCAATTATTTCTATACGATGTATCTGGTTCATTTAATTTAAATGAACCAATAAAAGTAGATGGAGTTAGTAGTAATAAGATAATTGCTACTATTAAGGACTATCAACTTGGAGATGTTCATCAAGTCGTAGCAAATTCATCTAATGTATCCATAGGAACTTTTACTGCGGACCCAGTATTATCTAAATCCAGCTATATCTCAAATATTTCACAAAACTTTACAGTATCTGCAGCATCTTCGGGAATAAGTACTGTGAGCGCATCCACATTATTCTTCAATATTATTAACGTTGGAGACGTTATTTCATATACTAAGCAGGGAGAAGTATTACCAACATACAATAGAGTTAGTAATATAAGTCAAAGCCAAAATATATTCAGCATTATTCCAACTCAGTCTATATCTGGTGTGAGTAGTGGTTCTCTGCCTACATCATTAATAACTACCACGGACATAAAAAAAGTAGAGCCAATCGTTATAAATCCTAAATCAAATCTATATTTGAATTTGAAGTATAATAATTCAGTTGGAGTAGACCTGAGTAGAACTTCATTTAATATTAAGAAAACCTTCAGTGGTACAAACGTTTCCTCTAGTTCAATCACTTATGTTCTAAGTGAGGCTAACTTAGCATTTGAATCTTTTGATGAAGAGAATTATACTTTAAGTTATGTAAACGGTGGAAATATTGTACCATTAGTAGAGTTTGACAATATAAATTTCTCTTCAGATAGAAAATCTCTAACAATTTCAAAATTAACTCAAACTGGTTTGGTTACATTAATTGCAACTTGTAAACTCAACAGAGCATCATCCAGAAGAAAAACTTTCAATAGATGTTCTTCTAGTATCATCACAAACTCTAATTTAGTATCCTCTGGATTGGGTGCAACTACATTAAATGATGGGCTCACCTATAGTGGAGCATATGGACTAAGAGTTCAGGATAGGGAAATTTCACTCAATGTTCCAGAAGCAATTAAAGTATTGGGAATATATCAGAGTTCTTCTACCGCAGACCCCGAAATTCCATCTTTAGTTCTATCTACTCCATCTTCATCTATATTAAATGTAATCAAAGGTGAGAAGATAATTGGTAGCAATAGTAATTCCGTTGGATATTTTGTAGGTTATCTGAACTCCACTAAAATTGAATATGTGGGAGCAAATGAAAATGCATTCATTGTAGGAGAACTGGTACAATTTGAAGAGAGTGGGATTTCTGCGGTGATTAGTGAATCTAATCTTGGAGATAACAACATTACCAATTTGTATGCTCTAGATTCTGGATATAGAGAGCAGTATTTAGATTTCTCTAGAATTATTAGAAATGATAATTCAAATATTCCAAGTAGAAAGATTAGAATTATATACAATAATTATACTACACCTTCTAATTCTTCTGGAGATATTGTATCCATTTCATCATATGATTTTGCTAGATATGCTAAAGATTTACCAAAAACTGGAAATCTGTATGCGTCGGATATTCTAGATTTTAGGCCTATTGTTTCCGCATATAGTGGTACATTTTCTCCATTTGAAGCTAAATCTAGAATATTTACAGAAGTTTCAAGTTCCTCTCCATATATTTTCTCCAAGAATTCTACAATAAGCCTTAGCTATGACTATTATCTACCAAGAATAGATAAGCTATTCTTATATAAGACTGGTAATTTTGTATTGAGTACAGGAATTCCAACTTTACCTCCAACTAATCCACAGAATTTTGATAATGCACTAGAAATTGCAACATTTACAATTCCAGCATATTTGAGAGATATCAACACAATCTCAGTGAGCTATAATCAACATAAGAGATATACTATGCAGGATATCTCTAAACTGGATGCTAGAGTTAAGAACATAGAATATTACACTCTACTTTCATTGTTAGAGCAAGACACCAAAAACTTGGTCATTCGGGATACTGATACTGGGCTAGATAGATTCAAATCTGGATTCTTTGTGGATAACTTTAGGTCATTGGACTCTGGAGATACTCAAAATCCAGACTATAAAGTAAGTGTAGATACTGCAAATGGAATTTTGCGTCCTTCTCACTATACTACAGCATTAGATTTAATTCCTGGAGTTGGAATTGGAGAGAGTACATCTACAGTAGATTTAAGATATGCAGTAGATTTGGGTTCCAATTCAGTTAAGAAAGTTGGAGATATTGTTTGCTTAAATTATGACGAAGTTGAGTACATAAAAAATCCATTTGCAACAAGAATAGAAAATGTTAATCCATTTGCAGTCATAAATTGGGTTGGTACTATTGAATTCAATCCATCAAGCGATTCTTGGGTTGAAACCAGAAGATTGGATGACCAAATAGTTGGAACTGTTGATGGAAACTATACTTCTACCTTGGTTAGCTTAGGCGTAGACACTAATACTGGACTATCTCCCGTACAATGGGGGTCTTGGGAAACAACTTGGGCAGGAACAAGCGTTAATGTTACAGAAAGTAGTAATTTTGCAGCCGATAGACCATCAGGTACGAATCTAGAAACCGTCACTACAACCACGACTACAACTACACAAGCTCAAGTGAAATCTGGAACTCAGTTTCAGGTTACTGAGCAATATGATACGGTCAGTCTTGGAGATAAGACTGTTTCTACGGCCAATGTAACTACAATGAGGTCTAGGAATATAGAAATTATTGCAACGCGATTGAAGCCTACAACTAGATTCTACGCATTTTTTGATGATGTGAATATGACGGAGTATATGATTCCGAAATTAATAGAAGTCAATATGAATGCTGGAACCTTTATAGTCGGAGAAACTGTTACTGGAATTCTTGGGTCAAAACAAATACGATTTAGACTTGTTAAGCAAAATCATAAATATGGTCCAGTTGACTCAAGTAGTGAAAATATTGAACCAAATCTATTGGTAGAGGAATATTCAAAAAATATCTACAATCCAAATGATTCATTGCCCAATATTTACTCTCCAACCAGTACTACATTAAATATTGATACTGCAAGTCTGGAATTGACTGGAGCATCTGAATTTTATGGTTGTATATCCATTGGTATGAGATTGGTGGGCACAGTCAGTGGAGCTGTTGCTACAGTATCCGATTTAAGACTAATTAGTGATTCAAATGGTACATTTATTGGGTCCTTGTTTATTCCTGACCCAACTATTCCATCTACACCAGTTTTCCAAACAGGTACAAGAACATTTACTATCACAACAAGTGAGATAAACTCTGTTGTGGGTGGAGTAAGTCAAAGTTCAGGAATTGGTGAGTTTACTGCTACTGGAGTCCTGGAAAGTGTAGAAGCCAATAATTTAATGATTAGAAATGCTGATGTTGAAACAGTAGAGGTAACTGCTCGGAGACTCGTAACTGATACTTCAAGTACACAAACAGTTAGATATACTGACCCCTTGGCTCAATCTTTTGTCGTTGATGAGACAAATGGAATATTCTTAACCAAGTGTGATATTTATTTCCAAGGAAAAGACTTAGGTGGAATTCCAGTAACATTACAAATTAGAACGGTTGAATTGGGAATTCCAACTCAGGTCATCATTCCATTTGGAACTGTTACTCTAAATCCAGATAAAGTAAATATCTCAGAAAATGGAAGTGTCCCAACTACATTCTATTTCCCATCTCCAGTATACTTAGACGGAAGTAGAGAATATGCAATTGTACTGCTTTCTGCATCTACTAGCTATACTGTTTGGATATCTAGAATGGGTGAGACAGAAATCTCTACAACTACATTACCAGAGAGTGATAGAGTAATTATTTCACAGCAGCCACTCTTGGGGTCACTCTTCAAATCTCAGAATGGTTCTACCTGGGACCCAAGCCAATATGAGGATTTGAAGTTTACAACATATAGAGCAGACTTTACTGCTACTAGTGGTAGTATCAAATTATACAATCCAGACCTCAATATTGGAAACAATCAAGTAGTTTCTCTCCGAAATAATCCAATATTAGCATATTCAAGAACGATATTGGCTTCCATTGGAAAGAGTTTTACAAATTCTGATATCAATGCATTAATTCCAGGAGCTACAGTAACACAACAGTCTAATTCATATTTCAATTCTGACTTAGTATCAGTTGTCGGTGCAATTGGAATTGGCTCTACTCTAATCGTCAGTACTCCACAAGTTAGTTTCGGTAATACTACAACTACGTATAATAACGTAAACTTAACTTCATTCACTGGTCTAGGTAGAGGTGCTGCTGCAAATATAGGAATTGTTGCAGGAATTGCAAGAACTGTTACTGTTATATCAGGCGGGTCAGGATATATTCAAGGAGATGTTCTCTCTATAGACACAAATTCTACAAATAATCTGGGTAGAGATTTACTGATAACAATACCCACAAACATTGGTGTAATTTCAGCATTCAATAGCATATTATTAACTAATGTGCAGGGTCAATTGAATGTAGATACTCCTACAAATATTGTAGTTAATGGTGGTGCAATTTCCTCATCTCGTGTCTCAGCAACTCCAATTGAAATTGCAGACGGATTACACATTAAAGTTCAGCATAATAATCACGGAATGTATGCGTACAATAATTTTATATCCTTAACTGGAGTAGAGCCAGATACTACTCCACTCAAATTAACTTCCAACGTTATTCCAAATACGACTACTCTGAATATAAACTCTGTTGGAATCTTAACTACGTTTGAAAATCTTCCTATTTCTGTGGATAATCCAGGATATGTGTTGATAAATAGCGAAATTATAAAATATACCAGCGTAGACACTGTTGGGTCCTCCATCGGTGGAATTCAAAGATTTACTTCAAATTTCATCAACTCAGAAGACCCAATTCTACTACAGAGTTATTTTTCACAAAATCATTCCACAGGAGATTACGTGTTGAAGTATGAATTTAATGGAATCTCATTGTTGAGAATCAATAGAACTCATAATTTGAGTACTGTGAATAAAATTGCATATCCAACAACATTAGATAGCTATCATATCAAGATTGACACTGCATCAAATGGAGCGGATAGGAGTTTAGTTGATATACTATTCTTCAATCAAACCAAATTTGGTGGGTCATATTTTTCAAATGAAATTCAATCAAATACTGTTCGTGGACCAAAGGCTACTCAAAATATATTAATGTCCTCAATTAGACCAAATATTCAAACCTTACTTCCCGAAAGTACAAATATTTCAGCAAAGATACGAACAATCTCTGGGTCAAGTATTAGTGGTACAGAAGCTTCTTTTGTAGATATGGGATTTGAACCAATTGCACTATCTTCAAATAATTTCTTCAGTACTCCAAGAATAATCTGCTCCAAGATAAATGAGACTAATTATTTGTCTCTACTTCCAAATAAAAAATCATTTACTATGGAGTTAACTTTATCTACAAATGACCGTAGAGTTTCTCCTGTTATAGATTTGGACCGAATTAATATAATTGCTACGAACAATAGAATTGACCGTCCAGTTTTGAACTATATCAATGATAGTAGAGTAAATGAACTCTATCAGGACCCACACGCTGCAGTATACGTATCAAAGTTAGTTACACTAGAACAGCCTGCAGACTCTCTCTCCGTCATTTTTGATGCCTATAGGCACTCAACAAACGATATTAGAGTTGCGTATCGTCTTATTCGTGATAATATGCCTCCTGAGCAGCAGGTATATGAGTTGTTCCCTGGATACGCAAATCTAGATAACAATAAAAATACTTTAGATTTGTCTAAGAATGACGGAAGCTCAGACAGAATAATTCAGAGTTCAAATACTCTATCTGAGTATAAAAATTACGAATTTACTGCAAAATCTCTGCCTCAATTTACTGGATATCAAATAAAGATTATGATGAATGGAACTAGTCAATCTAATGTTCCATTGATTCGTGACCTGAGAGCTATTGCTACGTTATGATACCAGTAGAGGGTCATTCTGGATTATACCGAGATGAGGCAACTGGAGCAATTATAAATTGCAATGAAAATCAGTATTCAGAATATTTAAGATTTAAAGAAACCCGAATCAATGAAAAGAGAGAATTAGAACAAGTGAAATCTGAGATTTCAGAATTAAAGAAGCTTGTAGCGGAATTAATTAATGGAACTAAATAACTTATAATCGTCGGTTAAAACAATGGCAATATATGTTAAAAATATAACCATTCCCATTGGTTCAGACTATGTGGAGGTCTTTCCACCCATTAAAATCTCGGGTAGTAATATACCATTCAACCTAACTGGATATTCTGCTCGGGCGAGTCTCAAAAAACATCCACAGTCTCTAAATATTACTGCAAATTTTACAGTAGGAATTGTTAATCATACAGAAGGAATATTACAACTAGGATTAGGAGCACCAGTAAATTCCTACTTAACTCCTGGCAGATATGTTTATGATGTTCTTGTTGGAGTCGGTACTACTCAAAAAAGAGTTTATGAAGGAAGTGCTATATTAACGGCTGGAATCACTACTTCGGCATTCAATTAAAATTCACATATATTCACTATAATGTCTCAACCCTCTTCTAGAAAAGAATTATTAGATTATTGCCTACGAAAGCTTGGCGCTCCCGTATTGGAAGTTAACGTAGATGAAGACCAACTAAATGACCGACTTGATGATGCGCTTCAGTATTTCTATGAACGGCATTTTGATGGAATAGAAAGAGTATTTTTAAAGCATAAACTCACAGCAAATGAATTAAATATCATACAAAATCAACCAGCATATACAACTGGTGGCTCTTCTTCTGGTGTAACTACAGCAATTTTAGAGGAACCACAGAATTTCATTCCACTTCCAGATAGTGTAGTGGGAGTAAATATGGTATTTAAACTGGACTCCTCTACAGTTTCTGGAGGAATGTTTAATATCGTCTATCAGATGTTCTTAAATGATTTATATTATCAGGGGTCCATAGATATTTTGAATTACTCTATGACCAAGCAGTATCTTGCAGAGATTAATTATACATTAACACCAGATGTTCAGCTTAGATTCAATAAAAAACAACATAGACTATATCTAGATATTAACTGGGCTAGAGTTTCAAATGACTCATATTTAATTATAGACTGCTATAGAATAGTAGACCCATCAAATTATCCAGCCGTATATAACGATTATTGGTTAAAGAGATATCTATCCGCATCTATTAAGAAGCAATGGGGACAAAACATTACGAAATTTAATAATGCAGTATTAGCAGGAGGTATTACTATGAATGGTGAGAAAATATATGCTGATGGAGAAAAAGAATTAGAAGAAATTGAACGTCAACTCAGAGATGAATACGAACTTCCTCCAATGGGGCTAACTGGATAATTCAATATGCCTCTAAATCCATATTTTATGCACGGAACAAATTCCGAGCAAAAGCTACTTCAAAGTTTAGTGAATGAACAAATTGATATGTTTGGATTAGATATAATCTATATGCCGAGAAAGTTTATTACTGAAAAGCAAATTATTAAAGAACTTTTAGTATCGAAATTTGATGAAGGCTTTCATTTAGAGGCATACTTAAAAACTACTGATGGATTTGGCGGTCAAGGTGATATTCTTTCCAAATTTGGAATTCGTAGTACAGATGAAATTACTCTGGTGATATCTAAAGAAAGATTTGAAACTTTTATACTACCATTTATAACAAATGAAGACAATATAAAATTAACCACCAGGCCACAAGAAGGTGATTTGATTTATTTTCCTTTAGATAATGCATTATTTGAAATCAAATTTGTTGAGCCAAAATCACCGTTCTATCAGTTGAATAATTTATATGTATTTGAATTTAAATGTGAGCTATTTGAATATGAAGATGAGATTATTGATACTGGTATTATAGAAGTGGATGAAACAATTAAAGATTTTGGATACACTACAACATTAAGAATGATGGATTCTACTGCAGCATCAGCGACTGCTGCAGTAGAATTAGCTGCAATTCAGTATAGTATTCCTTCGGGTAAATCGGTATCGTATGTTGATATTCTAAATGGTGGATATGGATATAAGTCCACACCAACCATTACCATACAGAAACCAACAGTAGGAGAACGAGCTACTGCTGTAGCTATTATGACCTCAAAGAATTTTGAGTCTACCATAGATAAGATTTTAATTATCAATCCAGGAATTGGATATACGATTCCTCCAAAAATTTCCATAGCATCTACTTCTGGTTCTGGATTCATAGCCACCACAATTATCTCCACAGGAATACCTGGACCAATCTCTATTGGTAATTCTGGAAATCAATATTCCACAGCTCCATCTGTTGGAGTCACATCCTCTCCAACTGGAAATAATGCTCAAATTGTTGCGGTCAGAAATTCATCAGGTCAAATTTCTCAACTGCGATATATAAATGCAGGCTCTGGATATACTGCCTCACCAGCAATTACAATTGCTCCTCCAGATTCAATCTCAGAAGGAAATTATATTTACAATGAAATTATTCGTGGAGTATCCAGTGGAACAAGTGCTTATGTGAAAGATTGGAATTACACTAGTCGTATTCTTAAAGTTGGAATTCTAAATGGAAACTTTGCTATCGGAGAAATTATATCTGGAAGTGAGGCAAATTACAATTTATATTCAGTAGATGCATTTGATGTAGATGATGCATTTGCCTCAAATGAGGAGATTCAAACTGAGTCAGATACAATTCTAGACTTCACGGAAAGCAATCCTTTCGGTATTTTCTAAATATAATGTGGGCGTGTAGCTATTATGACTGGAAATTTCTACTATCACGAAATCATAAGAAGAACTTCCGCTGCATTCGGAACATTATTTAATGATATCTATATTCGGCATCAAGATGGTGAAAACGAAGATTTTAGCTATATTAAAGTTCCCATTGCCTATGGGCCAATTCAGAAATTTCTTGCGAGATTAGAGCAGAAGCCTGATTTTAGAAATCGTGTTGCAATTACATTACCTAGAATGTCCTTTGAAATTGGACAGTTGCAATATGATGCCTCCAGAAAGTCTTCCACTCTTCAAACTTTCAATACTACGGTAGGACCAAATCATAATCCAAAGCAAATTTATATGCCCATTCCATATAATCTGCCGTTTGAATTGAGTATTGCAACCAAGTATAATGATGATATGTTTCAAATTATAGAACAGATTCTTCCTTACTTCAGACCAGAATTCAATTTAACCGTAAAGTTGGCTTCCTCTATAGGTGAGACAAGAGATGTTCCATTGGTATTAAATAGTGTCTCACAATTTGAGGATGACTATGAAGGTGATTTCACAACCAGAAGATTTATACAAACCACACTAAACTTTATTGCTAAAATATATTTCTTTGGTCCTATTGATACGGATGATACTGGAAATGTCATCAAAAAAGTTCAAGTTGATTATTATACCGATACAAATAGAATCAATGCCTCTCGTCAAAGAAGATATGTAGTCACGCCCAAAGCAATTCAAGATTACAATTCGGATGAAACTACCAATATTTCACAGAATATTACTTCTAAAATTACAAAATTCACAGTTTCAGATGCAACTTTTCTTGCATTGAATACCTATATTCAACTGAATAATGAAGTTATGTATATCACGAATATAGATGGAAATTCTCTTACCGTAACACGAGCACAAAATAACACGACTTCATCTGACCACGAGGAAGGAGATGTGATTAATGTTATCAATACAGAGGATGATGCTCTGATTCCTCTGGAAGATGAGTATGATTTCAATGAGGAAACTTTTGATTTTGGTGATGGGCTCATATATAGTCCTAGAAAAGGAGTAGACATATGATGGACAGCTTTTCCCCCATAGATGATGCACTAGGCATTGAGGTTGAAAGAGAGGAGTCTCAGAAAACTATTGTCAAGAGACCAAAGAAATCCATTCCACTAAAGATTACTCCTGAAATTCACGATGGAGATAGTTCTTCAGCGAGAACTACAATTCACGAATTGATTGAATTAGGAACGATTGCAACATATGAAATGTTGAATACTGCAATTGAATCTGAAAAAGCTAGAGATTTTGAAGTCGTCGGGCAGCTACTCAAAACTGTTGGAGATTTGTCTGATAAGCTGTTGGACAATCAGCAAAAACTCAAGAAAATAAAAGAAGAATCTACTACTAAAGTTACTCAGAATACCACGAATGCTCTTTTTGTGGGTTCTACTGCAGAACTACAGAAGTTCCTGAAGGAAAGCATGAAATGAAATCATACAAAGAACTTTCAAAGATTTTACGCTCAATAAAATCATCAAAAACTCCTGAGCAATTGGCTAAAAAGTATGGGGTGTCCGTAAAATTTATTCAAAAACAACTAAATAAAGGACATAAGATTGAAAAAGAGCATACTACCAACAATAGATTAGCACTCACAATAGCTGCTCAACATGTAGATGAAATTCCAAATTATTATGATAAATTAGAAACAATAGAATCTCCTATGTCAGAATCGTATACACGGCTACAGAAAACTGGAAACACTTATCATATACTGTTTACTTGGAGAGGAATTCCTAGGACTCTTCAAATTTTTGTTTCTGGATTTTCTAGACCTACTAAAGCAGAAATGTCTCATCAAATTAATAAGATATACCCTGAAGCAAGAGTATTGAAGTTCAGTCCAAGTGAACACGACCCCACGAAACCCTTATTTTTATATGGAGATACTTGATGCCGAATTCTGATGGAATTGAATTAAAAGATTTGAGTAAGCAATTTGAATTTATCTGTCTGTGTAGAGAGATTGATAAATGCGAAAATGTAGACACATTGAAGTCTTTATTCAAATCCTATATAAAGTTGCACCTATCTACTCTAGAGACAATGAGTAGTATCAAACCAATATAAAGTATTATGGCTGCCGCCAATGAAATTTACTCTGGTAATCCTCTTCTAAAGAGAGCAAATATATCCATTGAATTCACTGCAGAAAATATTCAGGAGTTCATTAAGTGTAAGAAGGACCCAGTATATTTTGCAAGAAATTATATTAAAATTGTGAGCCTTGATGAAGGTCTCATTCCATTTAAATTATATAAGTTTCAAGAGAAACTCATTAAGAAGTTTCATCAACATAGATTCAATATTTGTAAATTACCACGCCAGGTTGGTAAGCCATTATCGTTAGATACTCCAATACCAACTCCTGAAGGATGGACTACAATTGGGGATATCCAGGTCGGAGATAGGGTACTTGCTCCAAATGGGAATCCAGTTTCTGTAACATTTAAAACAGAAACGATGTTAAATCATCAATGTTATAAAATATACTTTGATAATGGTGAAGAAATTATTGCCGATGCAGAACATCTGTGGGAAGTAAATAGTTCTTATTGGACTGCTGGAAAGAGAGTTATCAATACAAATGAAATGTATTTAAGATACTCTGAAAAAGCCAACAACAAAAGAGGAAAAGGTGTGGCTGGCGCATTTTATATTGAATGCTCCAAACCAATGGTCGGAACTCCCAAAGATTTACCAATAGACCCATATCTTCTTGGTCTTTGGTTAGGTGATGGTTCGTCTCACGAGGGGAGAATCGTTGCCCATAAAGATGATTATGAATTTTATAAAACTAAAATTGATGTTGAACAGGAGACAGTCTATAAGAATTGTATTCGGTTCAAGTGTCGTGGGTTAAATAAAGAATTGGAAGAAAATAGTTTATTGAAAAATAAACATATTCCTCAAGAATATCTACGAGCATCAGTAGACCAGAGATTGGAATTGTTGAGAGGACTGATGGATTCTGATGGGTCAATTACAAAAACTCAATCATTTGAATTTTATCAAAAAAATTATGAGCTTATTCTTCAGGTTGTTGAACTATTAGCTACATTAGGAATAAAGTCTAGAGTAAGTAGAAGACTCATTAATCAATGTTGGTACTATACCATCAGATTTGCTAGTAAGGAGTGTATTTTCAATCTTCCAAGAAAATTAAATTTAATAAATTTTGAGAGAAAAAGTAGGCCACAGAATACCAGACATTATATACAAAATATAGAAAAAGTGGAGAGTGTTCCTGTAGCGTGTATTCAAGTAGATAGTGAAACTCACTTATTTCTATGTGGAAGAACATTCATTCCTACTCATAATACGACTACAGCTATCTCATATCTACTTCACTATATCATATTCAATGATAATGTTAATGTCGCCATTCTAGCTAACAAAGCTCAAACTGCAAAAGATATTTTAGGTAGACTAAAGCTTGCCTATGAGAATCTACCCAAATGGATGCAACATGGAGTTAAGATTTGGAATAAGGCTTCTCTAGAACTGGACAATGGTTCAAAAATTATTGCATCTTCTACTTCTGGTTCTGCCGTCCGAGGAGGTTCATATAATGTAATCTTCCTGGACGAATTTGCGTTCATTCCGAATCAAATTGCAGACGAGTTTTTTAGTTCTGTATATCCTACGATTACTTCTGGTAAGTACACCAAGGTAATTATGGTTTCTTGTGTATCAAAAGATACCTATCTTCTTACAAATAAAGGATACAGAAAAATTGAGAGGCTTATTGATATCTCCAAAACAGGTGCTTATCAAGTTCCAGAGTATACTGTAATGGGTAAGAATAAGTTCTATACCAGTGATATTATTGTTAATCATCAAGCTTCTTCTACAAATATTATAACCACTCGGTATGAAACATTAGAATGCTCTCAAACTCATAAACTTTGGGCGTTTCACAACAATGAGTATAATTACGTAGAGAGTAAACATCTAAAAGTAGGCGATTATTTAGCCATAAAATATAATCATCAAGTTTTTGGAAATGAAGATTACATCGGATTTCATCCAGAACAGGGAAAATGTATTGACACATTTTGTTGTGATTATATAACTGAAGACATTGCATATTTTGTCGGGCTTTATGTTGCAGAGGGATATGCGCGAGACTGTGTATCCAAGAATACTCACAATATTACTGGTGGACAAATTGTAATCAGTTGTGGTGACGATATTTCATATTGTTTGAATACTCTAAATGTTCCATATAAAAAGATTGATGATGTACATTATGTCATCAATTCAAAGCAACTTGTAGATTTTCTTAAAGAACTAGGATTTGATATTACAAATAAAGCTGGAGTAAAAACACTGCCAGATAAAGTGTTGTCCTGGTCTAAATCTAACATTACAGCTCTATTAAGAGGGATGTTTGATGGTGATGGAGGTATTGATAATAAAGGAAGAGTTAAATATACTTCAACTTCAAGAGAGTTAATTCGTCAAGTTCAATTATTATTAGCTAATATGGGCATACTAGGTAGCATTTATATAGCTACTTCTGGACCTTCAGAAAGAGTTAAAGTTAGTTCAACTCATTTTGATATTGAAATAGTCGGTAAATATGCATTTGAATATTTCTCTCAAATTGGGTTCTCTCTACCAAGAAAATTAGAAAGAATCAATCTATTGAAAGCTTCAACTAGAGTTGGAAGTAGAACCGATATTATTCCAAATTCTGCAGTAATTCTAGCTGAAAATGGAATGCCTTCATTGGGAAGAAGGCATAAGGAATTTAAAAATTATTCTAGACAACTTCTATTAGAAAATAAAGAAGAGTTATGCTCTAATGAAAATATTAAAAGATTCTTTGATGATAATGTGAACGAAAATATGATTTGGTTAGAAATTAAAGATATTAAATTAAGTGAGAATGAAGTTTTTGATGTTTCTCTACCCGATATTGCTGATGATTCTTGGGCGCACTCGGTATTATACAACAACTTTTTAGGCCACCAAACCCCTAAAGGAATGAATACCTTTTATAGATTTTGGAATGACGCCATACGTGGTAAGAATGAATATGTTCCAACTGAGGTTCATTGGAGTGAGGTTCCAGGTAGAGACGAGAAATTTAAGCAGCAAAGTATCGCAAATACGAGCTTAGAGCAATGGAATCAGGAATTTGAATCGTTCCTACCTGAAACCTTGATAAATATAATGGTTAATGGTATTGTAGTTGAAACCACCATAGGTGAACTTTATAATGAACTATCCAACCAAGGAACAGATTGAATTTGATTATCATAATCTAAATATGACTCATCAACAAATAGCAGAAAAATATGGATTTAAGACCAGAACTCATATAAACAAGAAACATTAAATAGATGTATAAAGTTCCTAACTGAATGAAGCTTCCAGAAACCATAGTATTAAATCATAAAAAGATTAAAATCTCAACTCCAAATGGATTTCAATCTTTTCTGGGCGTCAATAAGATTAAGAAGAACAAATATATTCATTTAATATTTGAAGACGGAAATGAACTCAAGTGCTCTTTGGACCATCCACTCTCTACAATAGATGGTATTGTCAAAGCTAAGAATTTAAATAAGACAACAGAAGTTTTTACCAAGAATGGTGGAACATTTCTCAAATCATACCGAACCATTAAGAAAGAAGTAGAATTATTTGATATTGTCAACTCTGGAGAAGACCATCTTTATTATTCTAACAATATAGTATCACACAACTGTAGTTTCCTAGGTTCTGTTGATACGCTCATTACCTCATCAAAACTACAAAACCTAATATACAACGACCCAATTACTCGGTCTGAAGGACTTGATGTGTATGAACCTCCTATAGAGGAACACAATTACATTATGACTGTGGACGTTTCAGAAGGAACGGGTAAGGATTATCACGCATTCATCATATACGACATCACAAATATTCCATACAAGATTGTTGCAAAGTATAAAAATAATGAACTTAAGCCACTACTTCTTCCAGATATCATTTATAAGGTAGCAAATTCATATAACAAAGCTTATGTTCTCATTGAAATCGCAAGTGTAGGAGACCAAGTAGCCAAAGACTTACAATATGAACTTGAGTATGAAAATCTTCTAATGTGTTCTATGAGAGGTAGAGCTGGACAATTAGTTGGACAAGGATTTTCGGGTAAGACCTCACAGTTAGGAATCAAAATGTCCAAGCAAGTAAAGAGAGTGGGTTGTTCTAATATGAAAACCATCATTGAGGACAATAAACTTATCATTGAAGACTTTGATATTATTAGTGAGTTAACTACATTCATATCCAAAAATAATTCATATCAAGCTGAAATTGGAACGAATGATGACCTTTGTATGTGTATCGTAATTTTCTCTTGGTTAGTTGTTCAGGAATACTTCAAAGAAATTACCAACAATGACATTCGTAAGAGAATGTATCTTGAACAGAAGGAGCAGATTGAACAAGATATGGCTCCATTTGGATTTATTAATACTGGATTAGAGAATGATGATGAAATTACAGTTGAAAAAGAAACTGGAGATGTTTGGATGATGGCGAATACAGAAAATATGCCGATGGAAGTATGGAATTTAGATGAGTATGGAGATGTTTCGTCCGAATTTTATATGGGATAAATTTTTGTATAATTTAACACAACTGGTCTGATAAAAATCAATTTTCCTAAATACTACTAGGAAATGAGACTTTGGTTCAGAGGAAAACATATGGCTATCAATTTGGTATCTCCTGGTGTGAATATAAGAGAGGTTGATTTAACACGAGGAAATATTGTTTCAAGTAGACAGAATGTTGGAGCCATTGTCGGTCCATTTCAGAAGGGTCCAGTAAATGTTCCAACCATCATTCAGTCAGAACAAGAATTATTAGATATTTTTGGAAAACCACAAACATCAGAAGACCAATATGAATACTGGTTGTCTGCATCTAACTACCTATCTTATGGTGGAGCACTGAATGTTGTAAGAAGCGATGTTACTGGAAATCCTTCTGCACTGATTAACTCTAATGTTACAATTGCAAATACTTCCATTTCGTTAAAAATCACTTCATACGAAGATTATCAAAGCAATCGTATCAATGATGTGGATTGGGTATTTTCTGCAAGAAATCCTGGTTCCTGGGCAAATGACCTGAAAGTTTGTGTAATTGATGCTGCAGCAGACCAAACTGTAACTGGAATTTCCACAAGTGGTATTCAGGTAGGTCTTGCGGTCACACAAACCAAAACTGCTACACAATACCTACAAGCTGATGGTACTGTGGGCACATTCACTGGCTACGTCAGAGGACTAATTACGGGTATTGGTAATAGTTCCTTTGATATTAAAGTTATCAGCAGAGTTCCAAGTGCTGGTCAAGAAGTTGATATTAACTACAACTACAGCTCTGTGGTATCCTCTTTAGTTGCACCCACCACTACTGCACTGACTGTTACTGGAACTGCAGGAACTGTAGTCACCACTGTAAGTTCTGGAGCTATTCAAGACTGGTATGATAATCAAGTTATATCACTCAAGAATGGAATTATCTATTGGAAATCCATTGCACCAAAGCCTGGAACTTCTCAATATGCTCTAGAAAGAAATGCAAAGAGTGATGAGGTTCACGTTGTAGTTGTAGATGATACTGGTGTAATTAGTGGAGTATCTGGAAACGTTCTTGAAAAATTCACTGGACTATCCAAAGGTATTGATGCCCGAATTTCACCATCTCAACCCATCTACTATAAAGAATTTGTAAATCAGAATTCAAACTATGTCTTTGTTGGATTCCCAGAAGCAGGAAGAGTTTCAGATATCACTCAACTGAGTGGAAATACTTATAGTCTAACTTCAAGTCCTTGGGGAACTGCGGTTCAAGATAAATCCTACAACGTAATCGGCTCACGACTTTATAACTTAGTTGGAGGAACAGATTATAGCGGAGTGAATTTCCTTGGTGGATACTCAGTCAGTACACAAGATATTATTACGTCATATAGACTCTTTCTAAATGTAGAAGCAAGTTCTATTAACTTTATTTTGGGTGGACCATCTGGTGGACCAACAATTTATGATGCTCAAGCAAAGGCAAATGAACTTATCAACATTGCAGAGTCTAGAAAAGACTGTATTGCTGTTGTTTCTCCATACAAGTCTAGTGTAGTGGGAAGTAATAATAGTACTACTCAAACAAACGCCATTCTACAGTTCTTCTCTCCTATCAAATCTTCTTCTTATGTAATCTTTGATAGTGGATATAAGTATACTCTAGACCGTTTCAATAGCAAGTTTGTATATATTCCTTGTAATTCTGATGTTGCAGGAGCAATTGTAAGAACTTCTATAAACAGCTATCCTTGGTATTCTCCTGCTGGAAGCACCAGAGGAACTATCAACAATATCATCAAACTAGCTTACAATCCAACAAAAACTCAAAGAGATTCACTATATTCAAACAGAATCAATCCTATCATCTCTTCTGCAGGTTCTGGATATATTCTTTTTGGAGATAAGACAGGTCTAGCATACCCATCAGCCTTTGATAGAATCAACGTGAGAATGTTATTCTTAACTTTAGAACAATCTATTGAGCAGGCTGCCAGAGCCCAGTTATTTGAATTTAACGATTCTATCACAAGAACTAACTTCATTAATATTGTTGAGCCTTATCTAAGAGATGTAAGAGCAAAACGTGGAATTTCAGAATTTATATTGGTATGTGATGAGTCAAACAACACTCCTGATGTGATTGATGCAAATGAATTCAAGGCTGATATTTATATCAAACCAAACAGGTCTATCAATTTTGTAGGACTGACTTTTGTGGCTACAAAAACAGGAGTTTCATTCTCCGAAGTTGTAGGAAGCGTTTAATTTACTAGAGGAATAACCAATGGCTAACGAAGCAACATCAAATTTACCCCAGTACTCAGAGAGAACTATCAACGACTTTAAAGCTAGGTTAGTTGGTGGTGGAGCAAGAGCGAATCTGTTTGAATGTGTACTCAATTTCCCAGAAATTGGTATTACACCTGACCTAGATTTTAGAATTATGGTTAAGGGTTCACAAATTCCTGGTTCTACCATTTCTTCAATCGGAGTTCCATTTCGTGGAAGAACTCTGAAAGTTGCTGGAGATAGAACCTTTGAACCTTGGACTATTACAGTTATTAACGATACCAATTTCAAGATTCGTAATGCATTTGAGAAGTGGAGCAACTTCATGAATCGTCACGACGATAATGCTGGCGTTATTACTCCTGCTGCATATCAAAGAGAAATGTTGGTGTATCAACTTGGAAGAGGAGTTGTAAATCAGGGTGGTGCAACTGGTGCATCTCTACCTTCAACTTCGGCAAATATGCCTGTATTGAAGACCTATAAATTCTATGGTTGCTTCCCATCTGATATTAGTCCTATTGACTTATCTTATGATAGCACAGACCAGATTCAAGAATTCCAAGTAACTCTACAATATCAGTGGTGGGATACATTTGAAGAGAATTCTTCTACAAGTATGCTGGGAACTTCGGAAACTACCTAAATAAACTGAGTTAACTTTGAGTTTGTGAATGGCTAAATTATTTGGATTTCAGATTGATTCATCTGGAGATAATAATAAAAAGAGTAAGATATTATCTCCAGTTCCAAAGAATAATGAGGACCAATCTGATTATTTTGTAGGTAGTGGATTTCACGGACAGTATGTAGACATTGATGGCGTATATAAAACAGAAGCAGATTTAATACAAAGATATAGAGAAATGTCGCTTCATCCAGAATGCGACAGTGCAATAGAAGACATTGTAAATGAGGCTATTGTATCAGATTTAAATGATAGTCCTGTTCAAATTGACTTAACAAATCTTCCTGCTACGGATAAACTGAAGGATAGAATTCGTCAGGAATTTAAATATATCAAAGAAATTATGGACTTTGATAAGAAGGCTCATGAAATCTTCCGAAATTGGTATGTAGATGGAAAACTATATTATCATAAAGTGATTGACTTAGCTGCCCCGTCCGAGGGAATTAAAGAGCTGCGATACATAGACCCACTTAAAATTAAGTACATCAGAAGAATAAAAAAAGAGAAGTCACAAAATATTCGCATTACTCAAGAAGACCTCAATAGTGCAATTCTGAATCCAGAGATTGAGGAATTTTATCAGTACGACCCCAATGCAAACTCATCGTCTCTAGGTAATTCTGCAATTCGGACAAGCTTCACTTCCGAAAAGAATTCAATCAAATTGACCAATGATAGCGTAGTTTCGGTAACTTCTGGGCTTGTGGATAGAAATAAGCAGACAGTCCTATCCTATCTTCATAAGGCAATTAAATCTCTAAATCAACTAAGAATGATTGAGGATAGCATTGTAATCTATCGTCTTTCTCGTGCGAGTGAAAAGAGACTTTTCTATATTGACGTTGGAAATCTACCTAAGATAAAGGCAGAACAATATATGCGAGATGTAATGAACAGATATCGCAATAGATTGGTCTATAATGCAGATACTGGAGAAATTAAAGACGACAAGAAATATATGGCGATGATGGAAGATTATTGGCTTCCCCGAAGAGAAGGTGGTAGAGGAACAGAAGTAGGTACTCTTCCTGGTGGACAGAATCTTGGAGAACTTGCGGACATTGAGTATTTTCAAAAGAAACTTTATAAGTCTCTAGGAGTTCCGTCCACAAGATTAGATGCGGGTGGTGGATTCAACTTAGGTAGGTCTTCTGAAATTCTACGAGATGAATTAAAATTTACACGATTTGTAGGAAGATTGCGTAAGAGATTTTCATATATGTTCTTAGATATGCTGAAAACTCAACTTATTCTTAAGAATGTCGTAAGTACAGAAGATTGGTCATCGTTATCTGACCATATACAATTTGACTATCTTTATGATAATCATTTTTCTGAATTGAAGAAGAATGAAATTATGAATGATAAATTGGGTGTTGTTGCTGCAATGGACCCATATCTAGGTAAGTATTTTTCAATTAAATATATTAGACAAAATATTCTACAGCAAACTGATGACGAAGTTGTTCAAATTGATAAGCAGATTAAAGATGAAATTGAAGCTGGGCTCATTATGAATCCCGCAGATATGCTGGCTCAACAAATGGATGTTCCTCCAGAAGGTGCTCCTCCTGGAAATGTAGATACTTTAGGTAAGCCAGTAAAAGAGCCTGGAGTATCTACTGCAAACATAGAACCTGGAGAAATCTAAATAATACTGAAACAATATTTAAAAATTATGGAAGACCTAGTAACGATGATTGCAACTGATGGAAATCCATCAGATATTAGTGATAAAATTAAGGAAATTCTTTATACCAAAGCTGCAAATACAATTTCTGAACTACAACCTTATGTTGCAAATTCAGTATTTAGCTCAGATGACGAAGATTCTGAGTGATTAGAACTTTCATAAATAACTCATATAGTGTTATATTATAATGGCGTTTAAAATAGTTCAAAATGTTACGGCTGTAGATGTTCCCACTGTGGATGGAGTGTCTACTTCTGTTCCTATTGCAATGAAAACTGGATATTTGAGAATTGCACCTACTCAACACACATACATTGAAGTAGGAGCAAATCCAGGAGTTAACTCAACAACCAGTTTGTGGGTTCCTGGTGGAACAGATGTTGTTCTAAAGCAAGAGTGGGGTTCTAAGAATTTTGTGGGAATTCTTACTGGAGCAACTACAACTGTAATTTTTCCAGAAGGAACTGGAAATGGATTTAATGTTGGTGACTCTGTTGCTCTTACTGGTGCTTCTCCTGCTGGACTAAACACTACATTTGCTACTGTTGCAACAGTAGATGAGAGAATGTCTTATGATAGTTTTATGAATACAAGACTTACATTGAATTGGAATACCTCCGCTTTTGTAGGTATCATTACTACTCCTAATGGTGAATTGAGGAAAGTTACTCGTGTAGCTGCATATAATGCTGGGTCTGGAGCCAGTCGGATTCATATCACAGAAATTCAAGTAAACTCGTATTCATAAAAATGAAACTCATCACAGAAGAAGCTGAAAATGTAAAAGTTATCGTTGAGGAGGTTAACGGTAAGAAGAATCTTTATATTGAAGGAGTATTTCTTCAGGGAGATGTCTGCAATAGAAACAAAAGAATCTATCCAATGAACACTCTGAGAAGAGGAGTAAATACTTATGTTGAGAATTATTTGAGTAAAGGTAGAGCTGTTGGAGAACTTGGGCACTCACCAACTCCCACCATCAACTTAGATAGAGTTTCACATAAGATTATTTCATTGAAGGAAAATGGAAATAATTTTATTGGAAAAGCTAAGATTTTAACTACATTACCTTTAGGTAAGATTGCTGCTGGACTTTATGAAGAAGGAGTCAAACTTGGAGTTTCTTCTCGTGGAGTTGGTTCTTTAGTTCCTACAAATGAGGGTTTCAATAGAGTAAGTGAAGACTTTATGCTTTCTACTGCTGCGGATATTGTTCACGACCCATCTGCACCATCTGCATTTGTAGAGGGGATATATGAAGGAGTAAGTTGGTTGTATGATAGCAAAAAGCAAGAATGGATTGCACAGAACATCAAGCAAGTGATTGAAAGAGATGTGATTGGTAGAAGACTTACCGAAGAAAGAAAACTAGAACACTTTGAAAACTATCTTCGTTTAATCTGAGTCACGAAAACTTTCAAACAATTTATGCTTGAAAGCTCCACTACTCAAAGAATTGTAGATAGAGCTGTTGATATTTTAAGAGGTGGTTCAGTAGAAAAAAGATCCGAAAAGTGGTGGGCATATCATAATTTACTTCAAAAGTCTAGAGCTAGATTGGAACCAAATAAGGAATCTGATAATTTGCAGCGTAGTAGAGATAGAAAAGATAAATTCTGAGAACCAACATATAGATTAAGTCCAGAAGAAAGAAAAACTAATCCTCCAACACCAACTAAAAATTCTAAAAAGTTGAGAAAACAGAGAGCATTGGGTGAATTCTCATAAATATATAAAAAGACTAAACTGAAAACCTATTTTCAGTTTATTGAAGAATGTATCCTACTTGAAAAGAAGGTTCCCTGGAACAGTAGATTAGCGAGTGGCTGGACTCCTAGAGAAAAGAATAGAGCCAAAAGAATTTCATTGGAAATAGAGAATCCTAATTCCACTCCAAGTCATAGAGATTTAGAAAGATATGGGAAACTACATTTAGCTCACAGTCAAGAAAAGAACTCTAAAAGGAATAAGAATATAGAACATAAAGACGAAAGAGATTATGCTCTTGGTAGACACAATTTTTATTTTAGTCAAGAGCCAAGAATGCCCAGTGAATCTAAGCACGGTAGAAAGTCTGATGGACTAAGGAGAACTTCAAGAGCAGGAAGACCCCCAAGATGGGTGTCAATTAAATATATTGATAGACCTAAATTCGAGGCTAAAAATAATGTCCATAGAGATAAGTATTATGAAAAAGGTCCAAAAGGTTTAAGAGAACCAAAATAAAGCACAAAAACTAAAAAATATAAATATATACAGAAATACAAATTTAAGTTTTTCGGAGAATCAAAATGCCTCGTGGAAGAAAAAATCTACAAGAAATGGAAGTAGGCACAAAGCACGTAAAAAATGTTGTGAACTCTGGAGCAAAACCTGCAGAACCACTTCCTAAACTTACCAAAAATATTCCCGATGGTCAGACGGCCAGTTGGGAAGACCTAGGTGGTCCAACACCTGATAATTACAAGCCTGATAATGATAGCGCCAAGCTGAAAGATGCATCGGCAGTTCTAGCTCAAGTTAGAGATGTTGTAAATCGTGGAGCTGGTAAAGCAGACTCAATGAAGTCCTTACCTAAGGGTGCTGTAAAGGAAGACTTAGATGAAGAAGATTTAGAAGATGATGAATATTACGAATCTGATTTAGAAGATGACGAAGATGAGCCTAGATTAGAAGAATCTTCCAAGTCTGATGATGACGATGAAGAAGATGACGAATCCTCTAAGTCCGATGACGATGAAGAAGATGACGAGGATGAAGAAACTCCTAAAGAGTTTAAGAAGTCCAAGAAGTCTGATAAAAAGAAAGAAGAAGTTCAAGAACAGATTGAAGAAATTGAATCTCAGATTGAAGAAGATGTAGATGCTCTTCTTTCAGGCGAAGAACTCTCCGAAGAATTTAGATTTAAAGCCAAGACTGTATTTGAAGCTGCTCTGAATTCCAGAACAGAACAAATTGAAGAAGCAGTCATTCTTCAATATGAAGAACAACTAGCCGAAGAGATTGAAGTTATCACTGAGGCTTTAACCGAAAGAGTAGATTCATATCTTGAGTATGTTGCTCAAGAATGGATTGAAGAAAATGCTCTAGCTATAGAAAACGGACTTCGTGCCGAAATGACCGAGAGTTTCCTTGTGAACCTCAAGGAACTTTTTGAAAATCACTATGTAACAATTCCTGAAGATAGATATGATGTGCTAGAGGCAATGACTGATAAACTTGACGAGATGGAGAATAAACTCAACGAACAAATAGAGAGAAATGTTTCTCTCAACAAAAGACTAGCAGAATCAGTAACTGATGTAATCTTTAGTGAAATTTCTGAGGGCCTTGCGCTTTCTCAGAAAGATAAGCTTGCTTCTCTTGTGGAAAGTGTTGAGTTTGATAGTGAAGAAGAATATCGTGAGAAACTAGTTGCACTCAAGGAATCTTATTTCCCCACCACAACTACTAGAACTCAGAGAAATGGCCAGGACTATCTTGTAGAAGATTCTACAGAATATACTCCATATTCCATTCCAAGTGGAACAATGGGAGTTTATATGAGTGCTCTTGAGCGTGTTTCAAAAAAGTGATTTATATATCATAAAATCAAACTAAACCAAAATTTTAATTAGAGGTAAATTCAAATGCAAATGTTCAATTCCGAACAACTGCAGGAAAAGTGGGCTCCCTTACTAGACTATAACGGTCTAGAACCTATCAAAGATTCACATCGTAGGGCGGTTACTGCTATCCTGTTAGAAAATCAAGAACAAGCTCTTCGTGAAGAGAGTGAGTTTCTATCCGAATCTCCAACTGTTTCTGCGGGAACTGGTGGATTTAGCTACGGCTCTGCTGCCGCAGGTCCAGTAGCAGGTTTTGACCCCGTTCTAATCTCTATGATTAGACGTTCAATGCCTAATCTTGTTGCGTATGATTTGGCTGGCGTTCAACCAATGAGCGGCCCTGTAAGCCTTATCTTCGCAATGAGAAGCCGTTATGTCAATCAATCTGGTCCAGAAGCATTCTATAATGAAGTAAATACCGCATTCTCAGGACAGAACGCAGGAAAATCTCTAACTGGTTTCTCTAGCGCCGCTGCTGGTCTTGGTACTACATCTCAAGTAGGTTCTAACCCTGGTCTTCTTAACCCAACTGCATCACCTCTAGGAGCTTATAACCTAGGTCAAGGTATGAACACTGGGGACGCAGAAAATCTTGGTGATGGCACCAATGCTGGAGACCAATTTGCTGAAATGGCACTCAGCATTGAAAGAATTTCAGTGACTGCTAAGAGCCGTGCTCTGAAAGCCGAATACAGCCTTGAGCTTGCTCAGGACTTGAAGGCTATTCACGGACTGAATGCAGAAGCTGAGCTTGCAAACATTCTTTCAAGCGAAATTCTTGCCGAAATCAACCGTGAAGTCATCAGAACAATCTATAAGATTGCTGAGCCTGGCGCACAACAGAACGTCGCTACTCAAGGTGTATTTGACCTTGACGTTGACTCCAATGGTCGTTGGTCCGTTGAGAAGTTCAAAGGAATGATTTTCCAAATTGAACGTGACGCTAACAGCATTGCTCAAAGGACTCGTAGAGGAAAGGGTAACATCGTTCTGTGTTCCGCAGACGTTGCTTCTTCTCTAACTCACGCTGGTATTCTAGATTATACTCCTGCTTTGAACTCCAATATGCAGGTAGATGATACTGGTAATACTTTCGCGGGTACTCTAAACGGTAAGTTTAAGGTCTTTATTGACCCTTATGCTGCAAACGGTTATACCAACCAATATCAATACTACGTCGTTGGTTATAAGGGTCCAAATCCTTATGATGCTGGACTTTTCTACTGCCCTTACGTTCCTCTACAAATGGTTCGTGCTGTTGGTGAAAGGAGCTTCCAACCAAAAATCGGCTTCAAGACTAGATACGGTATCGTAGCTAATCCTTTTGCCGAAGGTACTGACCAAGGACTGGGTAGACTTCAAGTTAATACTAATAGATATTACAAGAGAACTCTTATTAAGAATCTTATGTGATACCCAATCTTTGGTTGGAATGTTTAAGGAGCCGAAAGGTTCCTTTTTTATTGGGAAAATCCGTATCTTAAGGTTCCACAATCCCAGATTTTTTCATATCCCAGTTCTCTAGCTTTTTCATATTCGGTACAGTCATAAGCACCAATATATTTTCTCTGAAATCTCATACGATTTATTCTACGAAGATGATTCTTATCCACATAATAATATGATGGCTTATTTGTCGCAATTAAATTGAATCCATTTGTTTCATAGACATTTCCATTTGAATATCTTCTATCCGCATAAGATATAATAGAAGTTCCGTGCTCATTTGTAAAGCTTTTTAATAATTTACTAAATCCACCAATCACACTAGTTCCTCCTTTCACACAAAACCGAGTTAGTTCCCAAGTATAATTTGAATTAAATCTAGATTTAGCAAAAGTCATAATCGCAACTAGAGTATTTTCATATGTAAGACCTAACTTTATTGAACTCTTATCTTCACCCTGAATATGATATTCATTTAGAAATTCATTTTTAGTATATGTGTCCACTAATACTATTTCACATTTTCTTGCATAAATTCTATCATTGAGTCCGAGTTTAGACGTTATGATATTTTGTACGATTGATTTTTTAAATTTCCATTCATCGCTATAGAATTGTAGTAATTGTATATTCTGTTTTGCACATTCCTCAGTTTTCCATAAATGATAACTACTATCCTTTCTTAATCCTGAGGAGTCTTCCCAAGGTCTATAATAATGACTATAAAGACCATTATATTCAATTGCTAAGTTTTTATCTGGAATGTAGATATCTAATTCTTTTCCATTTAGAATTGAGCGATTAGATTGAAATACTTCATATGAAGATATACTCTTTATGTAATCGTAGAGTTCCATCTCCTCTCCTGAGACTCTTTTGATTTTTCTCTCGTATGAATTTGTAGGCTTTGCTGAAATGGCATGAACTTTAAACCATCGGGAAACAGTTCCTTTCGTAGTTCCTAGAGTTTCAGCAATGTTCTCCATTGTATTGGTAGCATATAATAACTCCAATTCTTTCTTATCTTCAAGAACTATATTTGCCTTATTGTTTCTTCTTCTTGCATCATTTAGTTGATATAGTTCATATTTTTTCAAATATTTAACTACTGGAGTGATGGAAACGTTATTTTCGGAAGCAATTTGTTCTATAGACTTGTTTTTTGTTATTTTCTCATCATATAAAAATTGATAATCATCAAGCTTCTTGAGAATCTCTTTATCTATAGTTTTATTTCTACGAGAGCAAGTTACATTATAATATAAGCGAAATCCTAATTCGGGATTTGTATGATTGATTCCTGCGTATTTTCCACATTCACACTTACATTTGGGTAGTGTAGCTAAAGTGATTTGGTTTTGTATTACATATGCTCGGGTTCTTAATGAAATTTGAGAGTAGATTTTATCTAAGAAGCTCGTTTCGGCTTTAATTAAGTTGACCAGACTTAAATTTTTTGATAACGATATAAATTTAGACTTCTCCCAATGTGCTTGTATGAGAGGTAGTAATTTAATGGACATTCTTAGGCCTGTTCTCTAAATACTATACTACGAATTTTATACTATGTCTAGTTTTTCTTGGGGAGGTCAGATTGAAAACAAGAATTTTCTATCTCCAACTGGATTCAAATTCATTCTATCAAAAAAACCAAAATTAGATTTCTTTTGCAATCAAGCTCAGATTCCAGGAATCAATTTAGGAGTAGCAATACAAGCAACATATCTGAAAAATATTCCCATTCCAGGAGAAACTCTATCATTTGATGACTTAGTTATCAAATATATGATTGATGAGAATATGGACAATTATATTGAAAATCATACTTGGTTAACTCAATTTGGCTTTCCAGAGTCTGCTCGGCAGTATCAAGACTTATTGGACTCTGAGGAGTATAATACAGGAAAACAAACTGCAATCTCAGGAATGAGTGATGGAACTCTCATCATTTACAATAGCAATTATAGACCAAATATTCAAGTAAACTTCAAAGATTTATTTCCAGTTTCCTTATCTGCTCCAGAATTTAATACTAAAGAAACTGATATCACATATCTAGAGGCTCAGGCAGTGTTTAAATATACCATCTATGATATTGAAAGAATTGAGAATTGATGATATAATATGAGTTTAAGGTCAGAATATTATGAATTTATCTGAAATTGAAACTCAGTGGCGTGAAGATAGTATCATTGACCCAGATAATCTTCATCTAGAGAGTATTAGAATACCACTATTACATTCAAAATATTTTCAAATATACAATAATTTATATCTTCTTCGCATTAAAGAGGAGGCAAATTGCGCAGAACTACATAAAGAAAAATGGCTGTATTATTCTGGAAAAGCTAGTCCAGAAGTCTATAAAGAAAATCCATTTGATTACAAAGTATTAAAATCAGACCTAGATAAGTATATGGATTCTGATGCTGAATTGATTCGGTCAAATTCGAAACTTCAATACTATAATATTATGTTGAAATTTTTGGAAAGCATTATTAAGAATATTGAGAACCGAAGCTTTCAAATCAAGAATAGCATAGACGTAATGAAATTCCAAGCAGGATTTAGTTAATATGAGTGACATTATCATTAAGAAGAAAAATGAAGTTTATCTAAAGCTTCATTGTGAGCCACATATTTTATATGAACTCGCCCCATACTTTGAGTTTGAAGTTCCAGAAGCCAAATTTATGAAAAGCTCTAGGTATAAGCATTGGGATGGAAAAGTGCGAATGCTCTCCACACATACTGGAGAACTTTATATTGGGCTTTTAGATAAACTCATAGAAAAGATTAAGATTTGTGATTTCTCATATGAATTTGAGGATAGCAAATTCTATGGTCTTCCATATGATGAAAATGAGATGATTTCTGAAGCTGGAGTAGAAACATACATTAAAAGAATTCTGAATCCAAGTTTTGAAGTTCGTGAATATCAAATTGAAGCAGTATATCAGGCACTTAGACATAATCGGAAATTGTTAGTTTCTCCTACATCATCTGGAAAAACTATCATATCATACTGTATCACACGATATTACGTAGAACAAGGATTGAGAGTTCTCATCATATGTCCCACAACTTCTTTGATAGAACAGGGGTATAAAGACTTTATGAATTATGGTTGGGATGAAAACATTCCAATTCATAGAGTGTATGGAGGAAGAGCCAAAGATACGAATGATTCTGTGATGATTTCAACGTATCAGAGTATTTCTGATATGTCAAAATCTTACTTTGAGCAATTTGATGTAGTGATTGTAGACGAGGCACACACAGCAAAATCTGCGTCTATTTGTGGAATTTTACATAAGATGTGCGATGTGAAATATAGATTTGGTATGACGGGAACAACTCAACCAGAGAAGGTTCATATCTGGACACTAGAAGGTCTATTTGGGCCTGTGTATAAGGTGATTCGTACTGATGAACTTATGCATAAAGGAACCATTGCTAAGCTTCAAATTAATATTTTAATTTTGGAACACGGTAAGAAATCCTTTGAAACTTATGAGGATGAAGTTCAATACATTATCACTCACGAAAAACGAAATCAATTTATTAAAAACTTAACCTTAGACTTAACTGGAAATACATTAATTCTATTTTCAAGAGTAGAAACTCACGGACAAATTCTCTTTGATTTAATAAATAGTTCAGTTATAAATGATGAACGAAAAGTATTTTTTGTTCACGGTGGAGTTGATACTGAACATAGAGAGCATATAAGAGAAATCACTGAAACTCAGAATAATGCAATCATTGTAGCTTCATATGGAGTTTTTAGCACTGGAATTTCAATTAAAAATTTGAATAATTTAATTTTCGCCAGTCCATTTAAATCCAAAATAAGAAATCTACAAAGTATTGGAAGAGTTCTAAGAAAATCAGATACAAAGAATAAAGCAATCTTATATGATATTGCAGATGATATGTCTAATCAAAACCGAAAAAACTATACATTAAATCACTTGATAGAAAGAGTTAAAATTTATAATGAAGAGAATTTTAATTATCAAATTCATAAAATAAAATTTCAGGAGAAGCCAAATGAATGAAGAGTTTTATGCGTCACTAAAATTAGTCTCAGGAGAGGAAATATTTTCTAAAGTATGTGGATTTGAAGAGAATGATGAAGTCTTAGTTGTATTAGACCATCCAATTTTTGTTGAAACTAGATTTTCTCCTAAACTTGGAGGGCATATTGCACAAGTTACACCGTGGATGAAATTAACATTGGACACCACATTTATCATCAATAGAGATAAAATCATCACAATGACTCAGGTTAAGGATGAAACTCTCATTCAGATGCATCAGAGATACACTAGGGAGCACAATAAAGTAACGAGTAGAACTAAACTCAATTCTGATATGGGATACGTTGCTACAGTCTCAGACGCAAGAGAAAGACTAGAGAAGTCTTATAACTCAACTCCTGAACCAACACTCTAGTACTCTATAAGTTCTAGATAGGCTTGAAACCAACAGATTTATTATAGCAGTTCTGAAAGTTAAGTCAAGAAATTCAATTCTATACATTGATTGACGAATATGATATAGTTTTGTATATTAATATTTTTTAAAATGGCAAAAAGAGAAAAGACCGAGCATTACGTAAATAATAAAGAATTCTATCAAGCTCTTGTGGAGTATAAGATTCTGTGTACTCGTGCGAAGGAAGCAGGCACAGATAAGCCTGTTGTATCTAAGTATTTGGGAAGTTGTTTTCTAAAAATAGCAACGCATTTATCATACCGACCCAATTTCTGCAATTATCAATATCGGGATGATATGGTATCGGATGCGGTTGAAAATCAACTAACTTATATTCATAATTTTGACCCAGATTACACCAGTCCTAAAACTGGAGGTAAGATGAATCCATTTGCATACTTTACACAGATTTGTTATTATGCTTTTCTGAGAAGAATAGGAAGAGAGAAAAAGCAAATGGAGATTAAAGATAAAATTATTGAACGTAGTCAATTTGATGAAGTGTTCACTGCAGATGAAAACTTTTCCAGCTCAGATTACAACTCAATAAAGGATGCAGTTCAGACGAAGTATTCTTAATTATGAACATTGGATGTATAACAGATACTCATATTTCGTTTAAAAATTCAAATCAAATCTTTCATAATTACTTTCAAAAGTTTTATGAAAATGTATTTTTTCCAGAATTGATTGAGAGGAATATTAAAACCGTTATTCATTTGGGAGATGCGTTTGACAATAGAAAGGGCATTGATTATTGGGGCCTCAGGTGGGCTCAGGAGCACGTCTACGACAGGTTTAAATCTCTGGGGATAACAGTGTACCAAATCTGTGGTAATCACGACACACAGCTAAAATCAACGAATCAGCACAATGCAATAGACACACTTCTTCGTGATTATGATAACGTGATTCCCATTACAAAACCCTCTACTTATATTATTGACGGAGTGGAAATATTCTTTATTCCTTGGATTTGTAAGGATAATCAAGAGGAAACATTTAGACTAATGCAAGCTACGGAAGCTAAATTAGCATTTGGGCATCTAGAAGTATCGGGATTTACTCTATTTCCAGGTCAAATATGCACTACTGGATTAGATGGAAATTTATTCAATAAATTTGATAGAGTATTCTCTGGGCATTTTCATACCCGAAGTAATAATGGTAAATTGCATTATCTAGGAAATCCATATCAGATGTTCTGGGGAGATGTGAATGATGAACGAGGATTTAATATTTTCAATCTGAGGACATATGATTTAGAGTTCATCAAAAATCCTCATGAGTTATATAAGAAAGTTCACTATAGCGATAGTGCAATTGAAGATTATGATTCAGCAGAATTATCGGGAAAATATCTAAAATTAGTCGTTAATAAAAAGACAAATGAATCTCAATATAATTCACTAGTTTCAAAATTACTTGAGTTGGATATTATTGATTTAAAAATCGTGAATACGGAAACATATGATGATACTGAAGTAGATATTTCAGAAATTGAAATTGAAGACACTTTATCAATTTTACATAAATATATTGATAATTCAGATTTCAGTTTAAATAAAGAATTTGTTAAGAAAGTGATTCTTGATGTCTATAAAGAAGCGTTAGAATTGGAGGTATGATACGTTGTTTATTTTAAATCTTACAGAGGAAGCTAGAGAAGGAGCCTTCTGCGTACTTGACAAATATGGAGACAAAGTGATATACTTCTTTGAGGAATATGATGATGCAGAAAGATACGCTGGACTACTTGAAGCAGATGATTATCCTGAGCTTCACGTAGTAGAGGTTGCAAATGATATTGCAACGAAAACCTGTGAGATGTATAATTATAATTATGTGATTATCGGAAAAGATGATGTTGTGATTCCACCCAAACAAGATGCTGCTCATAAAAAAACTTAGATATAAAAATATTCTTTCATCAGGAAATCAGTTCACAGAGATAGATTTTAATTTAAATTCAACCACACTTATCCGAGGAAATTCTGGCCAAGGTAAAAGCCTAATTATTACTGCTTTAATTTTTGGACTTTATGGTAAGTCAAATCGGGGAACGGTAAAGAAGCAGTTAGTTAATACTGTGAATAAAAAAGATTGTCTGGTTGAAGTTGAGTTTTCAATAGATGGTAAAGAATACTTGATAAGAAGAGGTATTGCTCCAAATATTTTTCAAATTTATATCAATGATGTGCTGCAGGATGAGCTTTCTGCAGTGAAAGACCAACAAAAGTATCTGGAGATTAACATTCTCAAGATGACGTATAAGACGTTTATGCAAGTTGTTGTTCTAGGAAGTAATAACTACATTCCCTTTATGCAGCTCTCTGCTGCAGACCGAAGAGATTTGGTGGAAGAATTGTTGGACATTAAAATCTTCTCCACAATGAGTTCCATTCTTAAGACTAAAGTTAAAAATATTTCATTAAAGTTAAAAGAATTTGAAGTAGCTAAAACTTCTACATCTGAAAAGATAGGAATGCAGAGAAACTTCATCTCACAACTCAAGCAAAATGGATTGAAGTTAATTGAAGATAAAGAAAGTAGAATTGAACAACTAATTTTGAATAGAGATGAACTAGACTCCAATTCACAAAATCTTCTTACTGAACTTGAGTTCGTTCAAACTTCTCTATCCGAAATCACATTTTCTTCATCATCACTCAACAAATTTATATCCTTAGAAGGTAAGTTGTCTCAAAAATTAGAAAATCTGATGAAAGAACGTGAATTCTTTCATTCGGAATCAACTTGTCCAACTTGCAAACAGGACCTACAAGTTGACTTTACTCAAAATAAAATTAAAGAACTAAATTCTGAATTTGAGACAATTTCCTCTGGACATCAAGAACTGTTGCTTACAATTCAAGAACAGGAAAAAAATCAAAGCAGAGTTAATGAAATTAACTCAAATATATCTCAACTCAATTCCAAACTATCAAACATTCGGAATGAAACTGGAATTGTAAATAAACAGATTCGTGAGTTAGAACAGGAGATTGATGAAATTCGGCACAGTTTAGACACACAAAGCTCTGAGGAGGCGACATTACTTGATTTACTTAAGACTCACTCTAAACTTGAAGCACAGCATAAGAAGGCGCAGGAAGCACTATACTATTTTGAGTTTTCTAATCTACTCTTTCGTGATGATGGAGTGAAGGCGAAGATTATCAAACAGTATATTCCAATTATCAATCAGCAAATTAACAAATATTTACAGTTGATGGATATGTATATTAATTTTAATTTGGATGAGGAATTTAAAGAGAATATCAATACTCCACTACACGAAGGATTTTCATATAGCTCATTCTCAGAAGGAGAGAAGCAAAGAATCAATCTTGCAACTATTCTATCCTGGAGAGAAATTTGTAGATTAAAGAATTGTGCAAATTGTAATCTTATCTTTTTTGATGAAACTTTAGACTCCTCTCTAGATGCAACAGGTATTGATGACTTTCTTAAGATTATTAATTATGTAATCGTGAATTCCAATATCTTTGTAATCTCTCACCGAGAAGGATTTGAAGATAAATTTCAAAGAGTTTTAGAAGTTAAGAAGGTAAATGGGTTCTCTAAAATCTTGACTTAGCGGTGAATACTGTGTAAAATACACTAACTACGACGATAAATTATGACCGAAGCCTCAATAGGAGACTATCCTAACCCAGATATCTTACTTTCGGGAACAAGCTCACAGTATTATACTGCACCTCCCACTATATCAAATGAATTTTATATTCCAATGTGGAAGTATAGTGAGGACAAAATTCTTAAGGATATTAAAGATTACGTAATTTCAACTTATAGTGGGCATTACACTGGGACAGATACTGAAGATAGGAATATCCAAACTATAGACCTTATGGGAGTGAAGAATCTCGCAGTACCATTTTGTCAAGCATCCATTCTTAAGTATGCTTCTCGTTATGGGGAGAAAAATGGGAGAAATAAAAAAGATATTATGAAGGTGATTCATTATGCAATGTTGTTGTTGCATTTCGATGAGCATTACTCTAGACTTGAAAATGGCCTTGATGAGTTTAAGCCACTATGAATATTTCTCCAAATACAATTGCAATTCTGAGAAATTTCTCAGCAATCAATTCTAGCATTTATATTCGGGAAGGAAATGTTCTCAGAACTATCTCTGTTTCTGGAAATATTGCTGCTAAGGCTAAGATTGGAGATGAATTTGAAACTTCTTTTGCACTCTATGACCTAAATCAATTTTTGAATGGGCTCAAGATTTATGACCAACCAAGTTTAGATTTTAGTAAGAATAATTGTGTAATCATTAAAGAAGGCAGGCATAAAATTACATATAGATTAACTGACCCGTCTCTAATTTTCTATCCAGAAGATAGAGACATCAAACTTCCTTCAACCGATGTTTCTTTTGAGTTGACTACCGAACAATATGAAAAACTTGTAAAATCTTCCAATATTTTTTCTCTTCCTGACCTATCTATTGTAGGAGAGAATGGTGAGATTAATGTGAAGGTGAGAGATAAAGAAAACTCGTCCTCAAATGAAGTTGCAGTATTGGTAGGCGAAACTAATGATGACTTCTCTCTTAATTTTAAAATTGAGAATGTTAAAATCATTCCTGGGAATTATATTGTAAATGTTTCTAAAGAATTGATAGCAGAATTTAGAAATCAAAATCATGATTTAACATACTGGATTGGATTAGACAGTGATAGTAGTTTTGAGTTTTGAGGAGTAGATGATGTCTAGTTATATTTTACAGCCAGGAGATATATTACCCACAGAAAAATTTGTAGTTATTTCTAGTGCAAGTGATAGCTTCTCTTATATTTCTTATGAAGATTTGGATGCAAAATCCATCGGGGAATATCTACCCATACCCATTGGCTCGGTTGAGTATGTTCAGAAGTATTTTGAAGTAATGAACATTACCTGCCCTAAGCCAATCAACTATCCAAAGTCTTTACAGAAATACTTAAACCGAAATGTTTGGAGTTCTGTATTTGGAGAAGTAGAAGACCATCTTTTCGTTAAACCAAAAGAAAATAAATCTTTTACTGGAGATATTAAGTCTGAATTAGAGTTAGAAATACATTCAGACACTTCAGTGTGGGTATCTGACCCAGTAGAATTCACCTCTGAATTTAGATTTTATGTTCTTGAAAATAAAATTTTAGGATACTCACAGTATGATGATGGCCCGAATGATACAATTGATGTATCTAAAGTGAATCAAATTGTTCAAGATTACAAAGATTCTCCCATTGGGTATAGTCTTGATGTTGGTCATACTAAAGATGCAGATTTGCTTTTAGTAGAAGTGAATGATGGATGGTCATTGGGATATTATCCTTGGGGAACCTGTAGTAAAGATTCATACTTGAATCTAATAGAAAATAGATGGCAGGAAATCACAATTCCTTATCGGTTGCGGAAGGACTGAGTAATTCTACTCATTGTAACAAAACGTAACATCTGCTAGTATAAATATGTTGGAAGGCTGACAAAGGCTTCTATTGCTTCACCGAGACTTATGAGCAATTCAAATACGTCTCTCATATTCACGCCTGAGGGTAGCGTGAAAATACTGTATTGTTCATTCCCCTGAACACATTTTACTTGTTAACTTATGACTTCTACAATTGCTACACGCCGTTCTGGCGAAAATCTCTGGGAACGATTTTGTTCCTGGATAACCTCAACTGATAATAGATTGTATATCGGTTGGTTTGGAGTTCTGATGATTCCGACAGCTTTAGTTGCTACTACTTGCTTTATTTTGGGGTTCATTGCCGCACCACCAACTGATTTGGATGGTATTAGGGAGGCGGTCTCTGGCTCTTTAATGTATGGAAATAATATAATTACAGCATCCATAATTCCTAGTTCCAATGCTATTGGATTGCATCTATATCCAATCTGGGAAGCACAGTCTCTTGATGAATGGCTTTATAATGGTGGTGAATATCAGCTCATTGTTTTCCATTTTATGATTGCCATTTATGCTTATATGGGTCGTGAATGGGAATTATCATACCGATTGGGAATGCGTCCATTTATTTTTGTTGCATATTCTGCTCCCGTAGCTGCTGCAACTGCAATTTTTCTAGCCTATCCTATTTCACAAGGTTCGTTTTCTGATGGATTTCCTCTAGGAATTTCTGGTCAATTTAATTTTATGTTAGTGTCAGTTTGAGGCACTCCTGGAAAGTAATTTCCTTGGCTAAATAGGGTGAACTGCTGGAACCCTAAGTTATATTTGCAGTCTTTCAATATTGTGCTAATATAAATAAAATATGTTAGTATGATATTAAATGAGTAAACCACTTTCTTTTGAGCATATTCAAAATATTGCCGAATCTAGAAATCATAAATTAATTTCTATGGACGGGTATACTTGCGTTAAAAGTAAAATAAAGTTTCTTTGTTTTACTTGTAATAATGAATTTGAAACATCTTTAGCGTCTTATAAAAACTCACCTAAAACAGGTTGCCCACATTGCAAAAAGAAAAGAATTTCTGAATTGCATACTAATAAATTTGTTTCTGTACAAACTAGACAAAAATTAAGTAAAAAGGCAACTGGGCGAAAAGGTTCTTTGAAAGGTGTATATGGAAAACATCACCCAGCTTTCAAAGGTACATTAAGTAGAGATTTTCATAATCCCTCAACAGATTATTATATTTGGATAAACGCCGTCAGGAAAAGAGTTGGACGTTATTGTTGCGTCACCGGGTCTAAAAAAGATTTAGTGGTCCACCATTTATATGGTTGGAACGCATATCCAGATTTAAGATATGATATTACTAATGGAATTCTTTTAACAAAGCAAATTCATAAAGAATTTCACAATAAATATGGGTATGGTAATAATACAAAAGAACAATTTATTCAATTTTTAAAAGAACAATATAATATGGAAATCAGCATCCAAGTTGGAGGTACACCTCCAAAAGGTTCAGAGACTACTGGAGAGGTTTAGTCCTCTTAATAACCAGAATAAGCGCCCTGCCCCCATTATGGGGTGATGATATAGTCCACTCCCTTACGAAAGTTTGGGTAAAGTGTTCAGGCTGAACATAATATTCTTATGAATCCGTTTCATCAACTTGGAGTTATTGGTGTATTCGGGGGAGCCCTGGTCAGTTCAGTTCATGGTTCATTGGTCACTAGCTCTCTTGTTAGAGAAACAACAGAGAATGAGAGCCAGAACTATGGTTATAAGTTCGGACAGGAGCAGGAAACTTATAATTTAGTTTCCGCACATGGATATCTGGGGAGATTATTGTTTCAATATGCATCGTTTAACAATAGTCGTTCACTGCATTTTGTAATGGCTGCTCTACCTGTCATCGGGATATGGTTTGCCGCTGCTGGTATTTTTATGTCTGGGTTCAATTTGAACGGACTAAATTTCAATCAGAGTATTTTAGACCATCAGGGCCGCGTTATTAATACCTGGGCTGATGTTCTTAATCGGGCAAACTTGGGACTGGAAGTTATGCACGAGCGTAGATTTGGGTATTGCGCTCTTTAAATCGGATGAATTGCTGGAAACCCTAAGTGGGTAATCAGCAGCCAAGTCTTAGATACATCTAAGAAAGGTTCAGAGACTACCTGAGGAATATAGTTTTCTTAATAACAGGTTTAAGCGTCCGGCATCAGAAATGATGATGATATAGTCCAATCCTGGTAGTAATACCAGAAACCTAAAGAAATATAAGAATGCCCATAATTTTCCTTTAGACCTTGCTATGACCAAGGAAACCTCTATTGCCCTTACTGCTCCAGCAATTGGGTAATGCTCATAAGGAGCCCACGTGGGCTCCTTTTATATAAATACTAGTGGAAACTTATGAGAGTTTTATGAAAGGAACTTACACATTTGATATACTAAATAAGCTTTGTGAAAATAGGAAATTGGAATATAGGGGCGAAAATAGAACTCATACAAAAAGAGAAAGGATAAAGGTATATTGTGAATGTTCTGGTGAACGAGAAATACTAGTTTGCGGTATGAAGACCAGTAAAACTTGTTGTGGTAGAAAGGCAAAACTTGGAAAAAATAATCCTGCTCACCAAAAATCACCCTGGAACAAGGGTAAAAAGTGTCCTGGAGTTGGTGGGAGACCCGAAGGAGTAAAAAATTCAACTCCATATAGTAAGGAAACACTTGAGAAGTATTCCCAAGCAAGAAAAAGAATAACAGCTAATGGGCAACCTTGGTCTGGATTTCAGAGACCAAAAGATAATGAGAGACCAGATAAACTTTACTTTATAAAACTTCACAATGGTAATTATAAAATAGGTAGGTCATATAAAGGTTGGCTATATCGTAAAAAGGAAACGTCTGAGCTTATTGGAGAGTGGTCAGGAAAATCTATAGATATATGGAATTTAGAAAAGAAAGTTTTGAAGGAGTTTTCTCAATACAAGTCACCATTAACTGAAATGAGCATGGGTCGGGGAATGACCGAACATCTTACTGATATTTTACCAATTGAGGATGTGTTGTCATTTATCAACCTCAATCACTTGACATAATATACTTCTTTCTATATAATTTAATTTTAGTGTAAGTAAAATGACTCTATATCAAGACTTCTACATTAGTGACTCCGTTAAAGAGCAGTTAGATAAAGAAGGTATTCATATACCATGATATAATATTTTTGACGATGTCGATGCGATTCAGATTGAGGAACGTAGCCTCGTAAATGATGGCTTAATTCCAGAATTAGAGTATAAAATTAAAGTAAATAAAGAGGCTTTAATGCAACATCATCTACATTGGAAACCTCTATTTGTTCATCATTATGAAAATACTTTGGGTGAAATGCCTCCAAATTGCGGCTCTGTTCTTCTGGATAGGTATGTTCGTCAGGGTATAGTAGATAGATTTAAGAAATATATATGGAACCATCATTCAAGCTTCAACAAAAAGCATTAGAAGGAAATATGAATGAAACTCAAGGCACTAATTGAAGAACTCCAAAAGCATTCAGAAGATATGGAAGTCGTAATTGGCAATTTTTATCAATTTGAGAATGAGATAGAAGTAACTAAAATAAATTCTCTAGTTAATGAGTTAGGAGATGGAGTTAAAGTATATTATAATGAGGATACGGATGATTACTGGGCATTTTCATACAAAAAAGAAGAGGTATTGTTGTTATGGTGAATTTTTTAAAAAAACTAAATTAAAATATAAACAATACTTATGGGAACGTAAAGAATATAAACGTAATCATCCTAAAGTTACTATAGATTCTTCTGGAGTATCGTCTGTTGATATTCTAGACGTTCTTTTGAGTGATAAAGGAAGAGAAAGTCTAGAGATGTGTGCCATGTTCGCACGAGAGCAGAGATTAAGAAGCGCGGCAATAATGTCATGTATAGATACGAGTGAGACGGGCCTAACTCACTTGACCAAGGAAGAACTTTATGAAAAATGGAGTAAAGTATTGACTACTCCAGTCTCGCCACAAAATACGAAAGCAATGTTAATTGAATCAAAAGAATCTTCAGTAGATACCAAAGATTACAAAGCATTATACTTAGATTTGATTATGCAAGTGGCCCGTAAGTACCCTGGGGAAACTCGTCATGAAACTGCTAAACGATACATTGAAAATGTAGAAATACTTACTCTGGTCCAGGCCAGACCGAAAACTAAATACATAAAAGCCAGTATTTTATGAAATATGATACAGTCTTTATATCAGATTCACATTTGGGAACTGACCGATGTAATACAAAAAAACTTCTTAAGTTTTTAAAGGAACTCAAAACTAAAAAATTGGTGCTAGTAGGTGATATTGTAGACATCTACTGTATGGAGAAATATAACACAAGATGGAGAAGAGAACATACTGAGTGCATTCATCAGATATTAAATTTAATGAAAACTGGAACGGAAGTAGTTTATATTCTAGGAAATCACGAGGCTCAGATTCGTAGATATGCTAAGTTTGAGTACAAAAATCTGAATATAGTGAACGAATATGTTCATATAGATTCAACTGGACATAAATTCCTATGTGTTCATGGTGACAAGTATTCTGAGTATTCTTCTGGGTCCTGGAAGCAATTACTCTTCAATAAGGGTTATGAATTTGTGACTCCACTGAATATCTTCTTAGAAAAATATTTGAAGTTTTCACTGATTAGTCTACTTAAGAATAGTATTCGCGGAAGAAAATATATTCAGCAATATGAGACTGATATAGCATCATATTGTGCTCAACGAGATGAAAAATACGATGGAATCATTTGTGGGCACATTCACGTTCCAAATATTAGAAGATTTGATACAATCACTTATATGTGTTGTGGTGATTGGTGCGATATCTGTTCCGCAATTGTGGAAAAGAATGGAATGTATTCCATAGAGAAGTATTAATTATGAAAGCTCATATTTCAGATAGAATGAAAGAAATTCTTGCAGATGTAAAATTAAGAAAGTAACTACAGATAGCTTTATCTGAGAATGGAGAGAATATTATTGAACTAGGGAATGAGAAATACAAATTGGGAAGACTTGACTTGAGTTCGTAGTCCTGCTAGGATGAACGAAGTGAAGCTAAATGAGTATGTTTGCTATTGCTCTTGAATTAGACCCAGATTTGAAGCCACTACCCACATATTAAAGTATATGGAAAAGAAATTTTACTATAAAATTAAAGAAGTCCACACCGAAGAGGATTCCCCAGTACAATTTAGAGCACCTTCTGCAGTATCATATCAAGATAATTGGTTGGAACTGTTAGCTACTCGGGCAGCTCTAATTTATTTTTATGGTCAAGGTGGTTGGGAATGTAAACACGGATGGCCGCTTACGTTTATGTTTTCAAGCTCAGAAGGGTTTAAATTAGGTGAAGCTATTGTATTTATTTTAACAGGGACGGACCCTCCACTTTTTGATGTTATTTGGTGAGTTGAAATAAATATTTCAAATCTTGCTTTTACATCAAATGCCGAGTAGACTTAAAGTAATTGATGGATGCTACTCTCTTAAGCTTGAGTGTGCATTACGTGGATTAGGATTTGTTGACCTACAGGACATTGTAGTTGCTCACGCTGGAATTTATTTTATTCGTCCCATTAGCTTTCAGTGGAATTGTTCTCCTGATGATGACTTAATTGGATTTCAAATGAGAAGGCCCTCAGAAAAAGAGCTTAATGTAGCTAATTTACATTTAGGCTGGCCAACTCTACCATCAGCTAAAAGTGCAATTGAACTTGCACTTTCTTTATCATAACTTTGAATTTATTTTATTATGAATATTTTTGTGACCTCATCAAATCCAATTGATAGTGCTAATGTACTTCCTGACTCTCATATATGTAAAATGGGGATTGAGACATGTCAAATGATTGCACTTGTGTATTCCAAGTGGTATTTTGATTGGGGAACCATACCTAAAAAAGATAGAACTCCATATAAAACCGAAAGAGGTGCATTTCGCAATCATCCTTGCACAGTATGGGCAGCAAGAAATGTAAATAATCTTGCTTGGCTGATAATGCATGGGTTTGGATTATGTGATGAATTTGATAGGAGATACGGACGCTCTCACGGTTGCTTAGACACACTAATTGTTGCATACAATATTTTTGAGACTAATATTGGAATGCGGCCAAATCGAATTCCTCATTTATGTGAGCTAAACGAATTTACACGAGCTATGCCCGATGAGCTTAAATATGATGAATCTATCTCCACATTTGAGGCATATAAAAGATACATTGCATCAAAACCTTGGGCAGCGACCGATTATGTTCGTGCCCCGCATAGAAAACCTGATTGGATAGAAACTAACAGTGCCTAGAATAACCAAGCCACTATTAGCGGGAAAATTTGACCCAAATAAAGCGAAATTTCCTTATATTGCTACTCCTAAGATTGATGGAATTAGAACCTTGATGATTGACGGGCAAGCTGTATCTAGAACATTCAAACCTATAAGGAACGTTTATATTCAGGAACTACTGCGAATATTTTTACCAGAGGGTATTGATGGAGAACTGACTTGTGGAAATAACTTTCAGGACTCAACTTCTGGAATTATGACCATTGAGGGAGAACCTAATTTTAAAATGTGGATTTTTGATTACGTTGACCCATCCGACACGGAAATTCTTCCATTTTATCTTAGAATGCCTAATCTTCCTAAACTTGATATTCCATTTGAATATCAAATACTATCTGGAATTAGTATAAAGACACTTGAAGAATTGAATGCATATGAGCAAATTTGTTTAGAGGCTGGATATGAGGGAGTAATGCTTCGTGACCCAATGGGAACATATAAGTTCGGTAGGTCCACTGTAAATGATAATATTCTACTCAAAGTAAAGAGATTTCTAGATGATGAAGCAGTTATCTTAGGAATTGAAGAAAAACTGAGTAATCAAAATCTCGCGGAGAAGGATAACTTTGGGCGAACTAAACGTTCGTCAGCACTTGATGGAATGGTAGCTACAGGAACTGCTGGAGCACTCTGGGTTAGAAATACATCTGGATTGGAGTTCAGTATTGGTTCTGGACTAAATGATGAAGTGCGGAATGAGATTTGGGAGAATCAAGAATATTATATTGGTAAATTGGTAAAATATAAGTATTTTGCTCACGGAGTGAAGGAATTGCCTAGGCATCCTGTTTTCTTAGGATTTAGGGACATAGAAGATTTATAATCTTTACAATCATATTAGGTTAAATTACAGTATAGAAGTGAGATTAAATTATTATGCGCGAAGATTTTCTATTTGTGGAGAAGTATGCTCCAAAGACTATTGATGACTGTATTTTACCAAAAGAGCTGAAGGATTTCTTTCTTCATATTCGGGATACTAAAGAAGTTCCAAATATAATTCTATCTGGACCTCCTGGAATTGGAAAAACGTCAACCATTAAAGCTCTAGCGAATGAAATGAAGCTGGATTTTATGATGATTAATGGTTCGGAGGAAGGAAGATTCATTGATACCATTCGTAATAAAGTTCAGTCTTATGCCTCTACAATTTCTCTGGTGAACACAGGAAAGAAGATTCTGCTCATTGATGAGGCCGATAATGTAACTCATGATGCACAACTTGCTTTGCGTGGAGCAATTGAGAAGCTACAGAAGAATTGCTCATTCATTTTTACCTGTAATTATAAGAATAAAATACTTCCACCACTTCACTCTAGAGCATCAGTTCTAGACTTTACTATTCCCGCACAAGATAGACCAAAGCTTGCGATGGAATTCTTTCAAAGATTGAAGAATATTCTTCAGTTAGAAGAAATTGAGTATGAAGATAAAATTTTAGTTGAACTCATTCAGAAACACTTTCCAGATTTCCGACGAACTCTTAATGAACTTCAGAGATATTCTTCTTCTGGGAAATTAGATTTAGGCTCTATTGCGGCAAATTCACAAAAGAATATTGATGAACTTCTAACTCATATGAAGGAAAGAGACTTCAGAGAAGTTAAAAAGTGGACAAGTCAAAATACCGATAATGACGTAATAAAAGTCTATCGTCAACTATATGATGGATTAAGTCTAGCACTGCTACCAGAAACTCTACCCATTGCAATTATTCATATTGCAGACTATCAATATAAGAATTCCTTTGTCGCGGATACTGAAATTAATCTACTTGCCTGTTTGATTGAAATTATGTCTGAGTGTAAGTTCAAATGACCACAAATCCATTTGATTGGGTAACAAGTATCTCTGAAACTAAAGAAGACTTAACTTCACAGGACCCACGAAAGAACTACAATCCCTATATTGTAAATAAGGCTCTGTCTCATCAACTTGATTGTCTACTATTATGTAATGAGATGAATTTCAGACATTTCTTAGATAAAGATATTCAATATAGCTTTCTATTTAATTCTATTCGGAAAAGAAAAAGACCTAGATTCTGGGTAAAAAAGTTGAATATAGACAACCTAGATACAATAAAATCCTATTTTGGTTATAATAACGACAAGGCTCAACAAGCTTTAGAAGTGCTAACAAAAGACCAAATTACCTATATAATGAAAACATCACAAACTGGTGAAATTTAAATACAATGAATACTATGAATGAAAACAAAGTTGATTGGTCCTTGGAATCAATGCTTGAAATTAAGCTCTCTGAGCCAGATGATTTTCTCAAGGTAAAGGAAACTCTTTCTCGCATTGGAGTGTTGTCTAAGAAAGACCAAACTCTATATCAATCCGTGCATATTCTACACAAGAAGAGTAAGTATTATCTAGTGAGTTTTAAGGAACTCTTTTTACTTGACGGTAAGTATAATAATTTAACTCTGAATGATGTTCAAAGAAGAAACCGAATTGCATTTCTTCTTCAAGATTGGGGATTGGTAAAAATTGTAGAGCCAGATAAGTTTCAAGAAATCTGCCCAATGAATCAAATTAAAGTGATTCCTCATAAAGATAAGAGCGAATATAATTTAGTTTCAAAGTATACAATCGGAAAAAAGAGCGAAACTGAAGTTTCAGAATAAGTTCGGGTATTCCCACTTCAATAACTCTTGCAAATTCTCAATAGTTGTGTAAATATAGTGAAAGAGTTGGAGTTCAACTCTTTCTATGAGTGCCGAATGGGCTCACAATATACACTCGCTTATTAAGGAGAATCAACTATGTTACTTACAAGATACAACACTGGAAATATCTCAAAAATTCTAGAAGATATTGACAGATTTACAATTGGATTAGACCCCTGGTTTGATAGGCTGACGGAAGGATATTCAACATCAAACTATCCTCCATATAATCTAGTAGATTCAGGAGAAGGAAGAAAGAGATTGGACCTTGCAGTAGCAGGATTTCATAAAGATGAAATTTCTGTGTATACCGAGAAAAATCAATTGGTCATTGAAGGAAGTAAGTCTACAACCGTAGATGAAAAATATCATTACAATGGAATCGCAAATAGAAGTTTCAGAAGGTCCTGGACTATAAGCGATGAAGTGAGAGTGAATGAAGTGAGATTCTCTGATGGATTACTTTCGGTAGAAATCACTACTGTAGTTCCAGAACATCAGAGAAAACAAGTATATAATATTGTATGAAATTTAAATTAAATTGATGCACGTCCTCGTTGAACTTTTATTTGACGAGGACGTTTTTTTGTATTAGAATAAATGATATTGAGGAAAAGTTATGATTCAAGCAGTAGTATTCAAGAATGGAAACATTTTGGTTTCAAATAATGTAATTAAAGTGGTTGCAGAAGATTATGACGACCCAGATTTTGAAATGCATTTCCCATATAAAGTAGACCTGGGAGATAAACTTTATCCATATCTGGGGGTTCTTACGGACCAAACAGTATTTTCGTTTAAGAGTAATGATATTTTCACTATGTTTACTCCCAATGAAATGTTAACTAAGAAATACTTAACGGCAACTAAGATTGAAGAGAAAGAACCAGAAGTAGTGGAGGCTGCACCAGAACAAGAATCTGAGGAGGAATCTAATTGAGATTTTATACGAATATATCACAAAGACGAGATAGTATTTTAGTTCGTGGGTATGAAGATGGAGAACATTTTTCAACGGAAGTTGAATTTCTTCCTACACTCTATCTTCCAAGTAAAGCTAAGACAGATTATAAAACATTAGATGGAAGTTATGTAAGAGAAATCAACCCAGGAACGATTCGGGATTGTAGAGAATTCTATAAGAAGTATAAGGAAGTTGATGGATTTGAAATCTATGGAATGGAGAATTATACTTTTCAATATATTTCAGAAACTTATTCTGAACCTAAAATTGAATATGATATAACCAAACTGCTAATTTACACAATTGATATTGAGGTTTCTTCTGAATATGGCTTTCCGAGCCCATTAGAATGTAATGAAGAAATTCTATCCATTTGTCTTCATAATATGAACACGAAGCAGATTACTTGCTTTGGAGTGAAGCCTTATGTAAATGAAAATCCAAATGTTACTTATGTTTTGTGTGATGGTGAAGTTGACTTATTTTATAAATTTATAGAGTTTTGGGAGAGAAATTACCCAGATATTGTAACTGGATGGAACATAGCACTTTACGACTTCCCATATTTGATTGGAAGGTTTGGTAAAATCGTTGGAGGTGAAGTTAAGAGGCTTTCTCCTTGGGAAGATGTTCGCACAAAAGAAATTGAATTTTCTGGAAAAGTATCTGTTCTTGCGGATATCGTCGGAATTTCTATTGTTGACTATCTAGACTTATATAAAAAATTTACATATGTGAATAGAGAAAGTTATGCTTTAGGTTATATTGGTGAAGTTGAATTGGAGGAAACCAAATTAGACCACTCTGAGTACGAAACTTTCAAAGAATTTTATACTCGGAATTGGCAAAAATTCATTTCATATAATCTTCAAGATACTATTCTTGTAGATAAGTTGGAATCAAAGATGAAATTGATGGAACTTTGTGTGATGATGGCTTATAACGCCAAAGTCAACTTCTCTGATGTGTTTTTTCAAGTAAGAATGTGGGATGCTATCACATACAATTATCTAAAGGCTAAGAATATTGCAATTCCACCTAGAAATACTGTAGAAAAGGATGAGAAATTTGAAGGAGCATATGTAAAGGAACCTATTCCTGGAATGTATGAATATGTTGTAAGTTTTGACCTTGCTTCACTTTATCCGTCATTGATTATGATGTATAATTTGAGTCCAGAAACTTTAGTGGAGACGAAGCATCCTCAAGCGAGCATTGAGAACATTCTACATAAAAGAATTGATACCGAATCATATTCTGATTATGCGATATGCCCGAATGGATGTATGTATAGAAAAGACATTCTTGGATTTTTCCCAGAATTGGTGGACGAAATGTTCACAAAGAGAAAATTATACAAGGCAAAAATGATTGAGGCTGAAAAGGAATATGAAATAAATCCCACTCCACAACTATCAAATCTCATTACGGAATATCATAATATTCAACTCAACTTGAAAATCTGTCTGAACAGTTTATATGGAGCATTGGGAAATCCTGGATTTAGATACTATAGATTGGATAATGCAAAAGCCATTACATTTTCTGGACAAACTGTGATTAAATGGATTGAATCCAAGCTCAATCAATACTTAAATAAAATTGTAGGAAAGAAAGATGTGGATTTCGCCATATCTATGGACACGGATAGTGTTTTTTTGAACCTCGGACCCGTAATTCAAACTATATTTAAAGGAACTCCACCAGATAAAGAAACTGCCATCAATTTTCTAGATACAATATGTGATATTAAGCTTCAAGAATTCATTACTGCTTGTTTTGAAGAATTTTCTCAATACACTAATGCCTATAGAAACACTCTTTATATGAAAAGAGAAACCATATCCGATAGAGGAATCTGGACTGCTAAGAAAAGGTATATTCTAAATGTCTGGGACAATGAGGGAGTTAGGTATGCATCGCCTAAGATTAAGATTAAGGGATTGGAAGCGATTAAGTCATCTACTCCTCAGGTGTGTCGTAAAATGATTAAGAACGCCATTCCCATTATGATGAGTGGTACTGAAAATGATATGGTGAATTATATTAGTAAATGTAAATCTGAATTTATACAATTACCCATTGAGGATATTTCTTTTCCCAGAAGTGTAAATAAATTGGATGTATATAAATCAAATCTTACTATTTTCAAGAAGGGCACACCAATGCAAATTCGTGGAGTATTGCTCTTCAATCATTATATTCGGGAGTTGGGACTTACTCAAAAATATCAACGAATTCAGAATGGTGAAAAGATTAAATTTTGCTATCTTAAGTTGCCCAATCCAATTCGTCAGAATACCATTGCGTTTATTCAGACTTGTCCAAAAGAATTTAACTTAGATAATTATATTGATTATCAAACTCAATTTGATAAATCCTTTTTGTCTCCATTAACTAACATTTTAGATGCAATTGGATGGGCACCAGAAAGAAGAGTAAATCTTGCAAAATTTTATGCCTAATTTAAAATTTTGACGGAACTTTAGAAATGGTATATAATTTAGTATAACTTAAAGAATATTATGACGGAACAAAATTTAAATTTTCTTTCAGATTTAGTGAAGGAAATTGGCGGAGAGTATACACAATTAGCTAAAGATATTGATGAGACAGAAACGTATGTGGATACTGGTTCGTATATTTTAAATGCTCTGGTATCGGGAAGTATCTTTGGTGGAGTATCTGGAAATAAAATTACTGCATATTCTGGACTTTCTGGAACTGGGAAATGCGCTAGAGGCTCGGAAAAAATTACAATATATGCAAATGAAGACCTGATTGAATCTGAATTAACATATGAGCAATTATATAAATTGTATGGGAGTGGAGAACACGAGGTTCCATATGAAGTAGCTGATGAAATTTATGTTAGAACCCCAACTGGATTTACTAGAATTAATGAAGTTGTAACTAAACATAATAACGAGGTGATTCGTCTAGATTTTGATGGCGAAGATACATTTGAATGCTCAGTTAATCATAATTTTTGTGATTACCATACTGGAATTGAAGTATCGGCAATTGATGCCAAAGAAATTATGTCTACATATGGTAAAAAAGTAGTTGTAGAAAAAACACCATTGGGAATTGAGAGTGTGTATGATATTTCAATAGATGCCCCACATTGGTATATTAGTAATCCGAAATCTGGAATTTATCATCATAATACGTGGTTCGCATTAGCAACAGTAAAGAATTTTCTAGAAGCCAATCCCACAGGGTATTGTCTATATTTTGATACTGAGTCCGCAGTAACAAAATCCCTATTAGCAAGTAGAGGTATAGATTTAGCTCGGGTGATTGTATTGAATGTAGTCACGATTGAAGATTTCCGAACCAAAGCACTCAAAGCAGTAGATTTATATCTTAAGACTCCAGAACAAGCAAGAAATTCTTGTATTTTTGTATTGGATAGTCTAGGAATGTTGTCTACGAATAAAGAAATTAATGATACTTTGTTAGAAAAAGATACAAAGGATATGACTAAAGCTGCACTCATCAAGGCTTGCTTTAGGATGTTAACTCTGAAGCTCGGACAGGCTAAGATTCCGATGATTGTGACTAATCACCTATATGCTAATGTGGGTGGATATGGACCTCCTCAGGTCCAAAGTGGCGGAACTGGGCTTATCTATTCCTCTTCTACAATATTAGAACTTTCTAAATCTAAGGAAAAAGACGGAACTGATGTAGTTGGAGTTATTCTCAAAGCTAAAACATTTAAATCTAGATTGAGTAAAGAAAATCAAGAAGTTGAAATGAGACTATATTATGACGAAAGAGGATTGGATAGATACTACGGACTTCTGGAATTAGCAGAAAAATATAATATTTTTGAAAAAGTTGGAACTCGGTATAAAGTTTCAGATGGAACTACTCAATATGGAAAAACCATTTACGGTAATCCAGAAAAGTATTTTACTCCAGAAATTCTAGAAGCATTGAATGAAGCAGCAAAATCGGAGTTTGCATATGGTTGAATTAAATGATTTAATACAAATACATGAAGAAGCTTTGGAGCCAAATGTATGCGACTTTCTCGTAAATCTATTTGATACTCAATTTGAATTTCAAGAAAAAATTGAGAACGATAGAAGACCCAATTTCACGCAATTCAATTTAACCGAAAACCGAGAATTATCGGAAGAGGTAAATAATGTTCAGAACTATCTGATTCAAAAAACTTTGGAGTATAGAGATTCATATTACGAATTTATGAACAAAGGTGTATTTCCAGAGAGTCACGCTTTTGAACACTACAGAATTAAGAGATACTCTCCAGAAGAGAATGAAGCTTTTGATACACACGTAGATGTTCAAGATTATGAAACTGCTCGTAGATTTCTTGCATTTATGTGGTATCTCAATGATGTTGAAGCTGGAGGACAAACCGAATTTATAGACCTTACTGTTGTTCCCAAAAGAGGAACTCTGATTATATTTCCTCCTATGTGGATGTTCCCACATAGAGGACTTGAGCCTAATTCCAATTCAAAATATATTCTAAGCACGTATCTGCATTACAAATAATGGAAAAAATTGAAACCACTATTCTCCGAAATTTAATTTTCAATAGTGATTATTATAAAAAGGTATTACCCTTTATCAATCCTGAATATTTTGATAATTCTCACGAAAGAATATTATTTGAGGAAATTAGTAAGTTCATCATTTCCTATGAAGACTTAGCAACAAAAGAAATTCTACTCATTGAAACTGAAAAGAGAACAGATTTGAATGAAGATGGATATAAGAATATCTGCAACTACATTAGGAGTCTAGATGATAGTCACGTAGACTTAAAATGGTTAGTGGATAACACTGAGAAATGGTGTAGAGACAGAGCAATCTATCTTGCACTGATGGAAAGTATTCGTATTGCAGATGGTGGAGATGAGGTTAAGGATAGAGACGCTATTCCTGGAATTCTGCAGGATGCATTATCTATCTCATTTGATGAACATATTGGTCACGACTTAATTGAGGACTATGAAAGAAGATTTGAATATTATACTCGTAAAGAGGATAAGCTTCCATTTGATATAGATTACTTCAATAAAATTACAGGTGGTGGTCTCTCTAAGAAAACCCTATTCCTGATTATGTCTGCTCCTAATGCGGGCAAGTCATTGTCAATGTGTTCTTTTGCAAGCTCATTTCTAGCTCAGGGTAAGAATGTTCTCTACATTAGTCTAGAAATGTCGGAGGAGAAAGTCGCTCAGAGAATAGACTCAAATCTACTGAATGTGAATATCTCCGAACTGAGTAGTATTCCGAAAGAAAAATTTGAGTCTAGAATTATTAAATTGGCTCAAAAAACTCACGGGAAGTTTATTGTTAAAGAATATCCAACTGGATGTGGTCACGTTGGGCACTTCAAAAGTCTTTTGAGTGAACTTGCTCTGAAGAAACATTTTCATCCAGACATCATCTTCATTGATTATCTGAATATTTGTGCTTCTAATAGATATAAGAAGAACTCAAATATTAACTCATACACTTATATTAAAAGTGTTGCAGAAGAACTTAGAGCACTTGCTGTAGAGTATGATGTTCCCATTCTGAGTGCTACTCAAAGTGGTAGAGGTGGATCAACATCCTCTGACCCAGATATGACTGATGTTTCTGAATGCATCTATGTGAATGAAAAAGTTGAACTTAGAGACGGCGCAATAAAGCAAATTCAAGATATTTGTGTCGGAGACCAAATTACTTCACACGATGGATATAAGACAGTTATGTTGACTCATCATAAAAAATTCAAGGATTGTGTTAAAATTAGGACTAAGAGTGGTAAAGAACTTATTGTGAGTAAGGACCATATATTTCCAACAAATAGGGGTAGAATATCAATCAATACTGGGCTTACTCCTGGCGACAAATTAAATTCACTTTCATAGAGATTATAAATGGATAATTTAGAATTAAAATGTTTTAGAACGGCAGAAAAAATGATTTCATCTGGATTGAGTAATCTAGATTTATTTGAACTTACGGAATTGTTGATTAAATTAGACAAAGAAAAACAAGAGAAAGATACAATAACCGACAATAACATAAGCTATGTTGATGAAATTGTAGAGATTATAGAATTAGGAGAATTGGAAACTATTAATATCGGAGTATCGGGGGATAATTTATTTTATTGTAATGGCATACTAACAAAAAATAGTTTTGGAACTATGATGACTGCTGACGTTGCAGTTGCTCTCATTAATACAGAAGAGTTGTCTAATTTAGGACAGGTAATGTTCAAACAACTCCGAAATCGTGATAATGATGTTTCTAAATTCAAGAGATTTGTAGTAGGTATAGACAAAACAAAAATGAAGCTATATAACGTTGAGCAATCTGCTCAAATAGAAGCTCTTGACGAAGAATTAGAATCCGACTATAATCCTGAAGAACAATCCAATAAAATGGATAAATTTTTGAAATTTAAATACTAAGGTGAATTTATGAATGTAAGCACTCAAGATTATAGTAGATTTGTAGCTAGTATAACCTCTAAACCATCCTCAAACTATGATGCTCTGATAGAACGAATGAATGAATTAAATGAACTTGGAGTGAATGTTCCAAAGTTGATGACTTCATACACTGGAATTTGTGCAGAAGCTGGAGAATACGCAGAAGTAGTCAAGAAGATTCTCTTTCAGGGAAAGCCATATAACGCAGAAAATGTATTTCATATGAAGCGTGAAATTGGAGATATTTTATTTTATATCGCATTAGCATGTGAGGCTTTAGGAATGACTATAGATGATGCCTTTGCTATGAACGTTGAAAAACTTTCTGCAAGATATCCAAGTGGAACTTTTGATTCATATTTTTCTGAAAACCGAGTAACAGGAGACGTTTGATATTTAAGAGGCGAAAGCCTCTTTTTTATGATATATGATAAATATCATATGGTATACTCTTGAATTTATGGCTCCACCAATCGTAAGACATACTCTAGCTGACCCATATAAAATTTTAGAAATAGTTCAAAAATTGGCACCTAAGTCAGATAATCTAATATACAAAAAAAAGGACACGATATGGGTCATTCCGAAGATTTTAAAAAATGGTCCAGAATTACATAAAAAAATTTATGCAGCGTTAGTTTCTAAATATCCACTTTCTAAATTTAAAGAATCCACTGACGGAAATATAAAAAAGATACGAGTGGTTGGTAAGAATACTGGAACGGGAGAAGTATATACGCAATGTCCAGTTGGAAAACGTTCATCCATCCTAAATCCAGGAAGAGCATATGAACTATACTTTCATTCAGTAATAGTAGACAAACTACTAAAATTAACGGAACTCAAATCTGATTTAAAAGAGTTTTCGTATTTATTATTTGAAAAATATCATAATGTTACACTTACAATATGGAGTGTAAATAAGAAAAAAATTGGAATTGGCCCAATTATATCCATAGATGATGCTGCGGGGAAAAGTAGTAAATCTGATGTAACAATTCAAACAAAACTAAAAAAAGTTAGAATATCATTAAAACAAAGTAATTTCTTTTCTTGGGGAAGTGCAGGAACTTATCACACTTTACACTCAGCTAGACCCAAAAAATTGATAGATAAGGCCGTTGCAACGGGCTTGATTTCTCTTGACCCTACTGACCGTAACAAAGTAATCTTTCCAGAAGGAATTATGGGAATACGAACTCCAGCTACGGACAGTGAAATTAACTATTATTGTTTTGGTATGAAAGATAATTTCGCGGATTATATTATTATAAATGGTAAAGAAGAACATAGTGACGAGGACTCGCTTTTCATATATATGGAAGCTGAGAAAATATATAAAAGAAATCATCCACCAGATACGGTTGCACTCAGGCCAGAAGTGTATATGGTTATATACGACACTACGTTAAGGTCAAAGGACCCAGCTGAAGACAGTAATTCTACAGCTATGTATCCATATAAGAATTTATCAGTTCAATTTGTAAATCGGAATCACGCAATGAATGGAGACATATTGAGAAAAAAGAAGTATCTTGAATGTAAACTTTAAGAATTGAATAAATACTTAAAAACCCTGTTAAATGAAAACTTTTATACAATTTATATGTGAAGCCAGAGAAACTCAAGCATCTACGCAAGCAAGGCAGAGAGGTTGGAGAAGCAATGGCCACGGAGATTATTATGATAATTCAGGTAAGCTGGTAGCTAAAACTATTGGTGGAGAACTTAAGATTTTCTCGGGTAGACAAGGAGCAGAGCAAGAACAAAAGTCTCAACGTCAACCTAAACAACAAGTTCAAAAAACTCAATCTACAAAGGCAGCAGCTTCACCCGTTCCAAAATCTGCAAAGGGTGTTGTAGTTGTTGTAGGAAGATTTAATCCTCCTGCAAAAAATCACGAGAATATGTGTAAATTTGGAATGTCTAAAGCAACGGAAAATAATTATGACTTCCGAATATATCCAAGTAGAGTTCAAGATGCTGGAACAAATCCTCTAAACCCAAGTCTTAAGATTCAATATATGCAAATGATGTATCCTGATTATGCAGATTATATTTTGGATAATGATGAATCAAAAACTATCTTTGATGTATTAACTGCATTAGGAAATGATGGATATCAAGATGTAAGATTAGTTGTGGGTGCAGATAGGCTAGGAGAGTTTCAGTCATTAGCTCATAAGGGAGAAGGGCAGGACTACCAATTCGCTAATATTGAAGTCCTTGCAGCTCCAGGAAAGGACCCAGACAGTGATACTGGTGGAACTGGGTCTTCTGCTGCACTGAGAACTTCAGCCGCAGAAGGAAACGCTCAAGCATTTTTCTCTAGTCTGCCTGCTCCAATGAAGAGAGCAGATAAAGAAGAATTGTTTAATTCGGTGGTTGATTCTATGAGTAGAGGTCAGCAGAAAGAATCTCTGGAGTTATGGAAAATTGCTCCAGAATTAGATATGGAAATGTTGAGATATAATTATAAAGTTAATAATTTGTATCCAGTAGGTTCCATTGTTGAGAATCTGAATACTGGATTGGTGGGAGAAGTCACGAGAAGAGGAACCAATTATTTAATTTGTGTGACGGAAGATGGAATGATGTTTAAATCTTGGCTACAGAATGTGCATCTATTCAATGAAGAGGTATATGAGGTGGGAACGGATAAGTATCGGAAGTTTCTACAAAGCCTCACTCCAGGTCAACCAACAAAGTCTTATACTAATGTTAGAATTAAAGAAACTGTCCCCAAATCAATAAATAAGATAAGGCGAATGTTGCAGTTGAGTAGGAGTTAATGACTTTGATTACAGAAGTAAGTTCAAGAACCAAGGATTTAGAGAAAAGAGTAAGTCAGGCATTTGAGAATGACCCTGATGTTTCAGATAGTCTTAAAACTCCAGAAGCACGTAGGTCTGCTCGTGAAAAGAATCGTGAACGTGCAAGAAGATTAGACTACGAACAAAAGCAAAATACTCTTGTACATAAGAGAGATAGATTAGAATGGCAAAAAAAGCAATCTATTAAAAAGTATAGAGAGCTTGAACTACAGAGAAAAGATAGAGAAGCTCGCAGAGCAGCTCAAGGAAATCAATCTTCTGGAATTCAGACTCAAACCATAAATGATACCGACAAAGACCCAACTGCTTATAAAAAAGCACTTGGAAATCTTGCAAGTATCGGCAAACACGCTGTAGGTACAGCATTTTCTATAGGAAAAAAGGAATATCAAAAAAGAAAAGACCAGCAATCTGAAAGAGATAAAGAAGCCGAGACTGCTAGAGCGAATGATTTAGATAAATTTAGAAAATCTAAAATTCAGAAATTTAAATCTGCAACCACTTCTGCAATGTCGCAGTCTAAAAGACTTCTTCCTTCTGCACCATCACAAATGAGTGGTAGAGAAAAGAGAACTGCAGTATCTCAAGGAAAGTATCTGGGAAAGGGACAAGTTTCTGAAATATATTCCTGTTGGAGAGAGGAATTACTCTATGAAGTTGATGATAAAAAGAAAAAGAAAGAAAAGGGTATAGATTATACCGTAGACATTATGAAAGGTAAAAATAAAATTATCATTAATCCTAATATTAAAGAAGAATTAAGTTCAGATTCACTTCAGGAAGCTCTGACCAGAATAGAACAAGTGATGAAAAGGAAGCTTCTAATTGAGGCCAGAAAAAGAGACCATCTAGCAAATGCGATATTAAGCGTTGCATTTGCTGCTAATTTGGCGCAGTCTCCAAAAAACTTTGTGAGGTCTGGTCATATAGAGGGTCCAGGAATGCAGTTGATGGACCGAATGATGAAAAGAAAAGAAAAGGCCACTAAAAACTTGGACCACGGTAGAGTGAATCATCCAGCAAGAAATCGAAAAAAATTAGAAGAAGCAAAGTATGATAAGTCTAATTTAGATTGCAACAAGCCAAAATCCGACCCAGTTGGAAATAATACAACTGGTAAATCTCACGTAGTTAAGTCTTGTGAAAATGAAGAAGAAAAATTAATTCGGTTTGGTCAGAAAGGAGTTAAGGGTTCTCCAAAAAAAGAAGGTGAAAGTGAGGCATATAAAAATAGAAGAGAAAGATTTAAATCCAGACATAGTAAAAACATTAAGAAAGGTAAAAGCTCTGCCGCATATTGGAGTGATATTTGGAAATGGTGACTTCCTCCAAAACATAAATACTTATGAATCACGGCGAGAACACAATGAAAAAAAATCTACTTTTATCACTTGGTGAAAATTTGGTTGTTATGTTCTGGAACACTGAATCTGTTAAACTATTTCTTATTGAATTGCTTACAAAATACGTCAAAACTACTGATAATAGAGTAGATGACGAGCTAGTTGCATTAGTAAGAGAAAAATTGCTACCTACCAAACCAATGTGAGTTAGGTTTATCACATTCAAAGAGAAAGAGAGTTCTCTTTCTCTTTTTATTATTTCGTGATATCAAATTTATCATAAATACTCATACAAATTGTAAGATAACGAGGAAGATTAAATGGCTCTCTGGGGAAATATTGACGCTAAAGGTTCCAACGGAACGGTGAGTTTAAACTACACCACATTAACTGTGACTGGAGCGGGAACTTCATTTGGGCAGGTTGGTGCTGCAGCAACTGGTAATGTAATTAGATTTGGTAGACTTGGTGGTACTTCCAACTTCTTCGGAGATGCTGTGATTGTGGGTATTGCAAGCACTACTCAACTTTCTATTGCATCCACATCAAATTTGAGTGGAGTTGGAATTGCTACAACATCATACACAATTAGTGAACTTCCTATATCTGGAACACTTAACTCTAATTATCAGGTTGGAGTGAGTACAACCTACACTGCAATAGTATATGGAGTTGATGAAACTGAAGCTTCGGTTGCATCTACAACCAGATATGCAGTGACTCACGCAGGATGGGTAGGAATTATGACCTATATAGATTGCAATGGAAATCTAAGAGTCAAGAATGAAGTTTTTGTTGCATCAAATTCAATTACAGGGGATGCCCCAGACAACTTTATATTTCCAAATACATGACTTTTGATGATTTGAATGAAGATAACCATTTATTATTTGCTATAAAATATTATGAAAATCCGCAATCTGTAACCAAAGAAGATTTTTATGAAGATTTGAAGAGATTCAAGTTGATTAAAAAACTTCTTAAGAAATATATTTTAGATAATAGAGTTAATATTAAACTATTGATTAATCATTTTTTGATTTTATATAATGTATTTGGTGAGGCGGCCACGCCACTATTATTTTATAAAACCGAATCTCAATATTGGTCTCTCATAAAAACTACAATATTGTATTTGGGGAAATTTCCAGAATACCCCAAAACGATATTGAATGATATACCAGTGGATATATATTTTCTTAAGCTATTACGAGAATTATGAAGAAGAAATCGCTACAATTCATCATAGAACTCATTAAACATTTAAAAGAAGAAGGTGGTCCTACCAATTCCGTTGGTGCTGGAGGAATTAATGGACTCTCAGGTAAAGAAGGTGATTTACCTCCAGTGGACCTAAGAAAAAAGAAATATCGTAGACTACCTCCGCCATATAAAGCCTTATACAGAAGGTCCTTTACTCAGAAATGATTAAATCTTGACCAAATTTTAACTTCGTTTTAAACTTAGTTCTCACAGCCACTTAATTCATGTCATTTATTGAGGAAAAGTATATTGCCGAAATTTCACCACAACTACTTAAATTTATAAAAAAAGGTAACACCTACAATTTTAGATGTTTTTATTGTGGAGACAGTGAAAGATATAAAAACAAAGCGCGAGGATATTTATATCCAGTGAAAGACACATATAATTATAAATGTCATAATTGCGGAAAATCTTGTAATATATCTATGGTACTGAAGGACATAGACAAATCGATATATGATAGATATGTTTTTGAGAAGTTTAAGAATAAAGGTTCAAAAACATTAAAATTAGTTTCATCTCCACCAAAAAAGAAACCCACATTTAGTAAAAAGTATTTTGATTTACTCACGATTTCAGAGTTATCCGAAACTCATATTGCCCGAAAGTATATTGAATCTAGAAAAATCCCCAAATCAAAATGGAATCAATTATACTTCTGTGAAAGTTTTAAGAAGTGGACTAATTCTCAAATACACACATTTGAGACTACAGATTATGAAGAGAGTAGAATTGTAATTCCACTCATATATGAAAATCAAATCTTCGGATTTCAGGGTAGAGCACTGTCCAAAAATTCTACAGTGAAGTACATCACCGTAATTCTAAATAATGAACTACCGAAGATTTATGGATTGGACAATGTGAATGTGAATTCTCCAATATATGTTTTGGAAGGGCCATTTGATAGTATGTTTATACCAAATTCTATAGCTATGGTAGGAGCTGATTTGAATATCAAAACTTTACATAAGTTTAAAGATTGTAATTTTGTTTATGTATATGATAATGAAAGAAGAAATAAACACATTGTTCATCGTATGGAAACTACAATAGAATCAGGAGACTCTATTGTAGTTTGGCCAAAAAATTTGGAGTATAAAGATGTGAATGATATGATAATTGCAGGATTATCTCCAGAAAATATTATTAAAGATAATACTTTTCGTGGATTAGCGGCAAAAGCTAAAATGATAGGTTGGAAAAGAATTTAGGAGTCAAATCAATTATGAGCAACAAAGAAATTAGAGTTAAGAAGCGCAGTGGAGAGGATGAGATACTCCTGTTAGATAAAATTCATAGAATGGTGGATGAAGCCTGCTTTGGATTATCTGGAGTATCTGCATCGCAAGTTGAAATTTCTTCAGGAATACAATTGTATGATGGAATTACTACCTCAGATATTCAGGAAATTCTCATCAAATCTGCATCCGATTTGATTTCTTTGGATTCTCCAAACTATCAATACGTTGCAGCAAGACTTCTACTGTTTTCTATTCGTAAGAAAATCTATGGTAGACTTAAGGACCATCCTAAATTCTACGAACACATTCAAAATTGTGTAAATTTGGGTGTATACGATAAGGAAGTTCTTGAGAAGTATACTGAGCAAGAACTAAATGCTCTTGGAGAATATATTGACCATCATAGAGATTATCTCTTCACTTATGCTGGTCTACGTCAAGTCGTAGATAAGTATTTGGTTCAAGACCGAAGCACATCAACGCTATACGAAACGCCTCAGTTTGCATATATGATGATTGCACTGACTATGTTCTCAAACTATAATTCAACAATTCGTATGGATTATGTGAAGAGATATTATGATGCGGTCTCCAAACATAAAATTAATATTCCTACTCCTATTATGGCGGGAGTGAGAACTCCATCTCGGCAATTTGCCTCCTGCACTCTCATTGATGTAGACGATACTCTAGACAGCATCATTGCTTCTGATGGCGCGATGATGAAGTATGTGGCGGGTAGAGCTGGAATTGGATTGAATATCGGAAGACTACGTGCAATCAATAGTAAGATTCGGAATGGAGAAGTTCTATCAACGGGTATCATTCCATTTCTGAAGAAATTTGAAAGCTCTCTCAAATCTTGTCATCAAGGTGGAATTCGTCAAGGCAGCGCTACGGTTTATTTTCCAATTTGGCATACTGAAATTGAGGAAGTTCTCGTTCTTAAGAACAACAAAGGAACTGAGGAAAATCGTGCCCGAAAGTTGGATTACGGCATTCAGTTGTCCAAGATATTCTACGAACGATTCATTCAGAATGCAGAAATCACACTCTTCTCTCCTCAGAATGTTCCTGGTCTATATGATGTATTCGGAATGCCCGAGTTTGATGAACTCTATACAAAATATGAAAAAGACCTCACCATTCCAAGAAAAGTTGTTGGGGCACAAAAACTGATTCTTGACTTACTCAAAGAAAGAGCGGAAACTGGTAGAATCTATATTATGAATATAGACCACTGCAACTCTCACAGTTCATTTATAGAACAAGTTGCAATGAGCAATTTATGCGTTTCTGGTGATACTAAAATAGAAGTATTACTTGATGAGGATGAGTGGGATAGAATTGAAATTCAGGATTTGCCGAAATTTATGAATAGCTACTCTAATATAAAAGTCCTTTCTTATAACATAAAAAGTGATATTTTAGAATGGAAACAAATCACTGCATTTGCACAGACTTCTCCGAAATCAGAAGTAATGAGAATTACTGATGAAGAAACGGGTAAGAGTATCGTAGCCACACCAGGACACAAAGTATTTACGAAAAATCGTGGATATGTGATGGTAAAAGATTTGGTTGAAACTGATGAATTAATAATCAATTGATATTAAGTGTAATCTCTATATATTATAACTAGCCGTGAGATTACACTTAATATAATGAAAACTCACATCATTTATAAAATCACAAATTTAAAAAAATAGTAAATGCTACATAGGAAAAACTGAATATTCTCTATCACATAGATGGAATCGGCACCTCTCTTGTGCAAGAAATGGCTCTAAATTTAGATTTCATTCCGCAATTAGAAAATATGGTGAAGATTGTTGGGATTTATCCATTATTGAAACTTACCAAACTGAGAATGTTAATATCATAAACGAAAAAGAAATCCATTTTATTAAACTTTTTGAAAGTAATACTAAAAAAGGTTATAATGCAACTTTAGGTGGAACAGGCGGGTGGATGATTCCCAGATGTTCTAAAGAAGTCCAGGACAATTGGTTTAATTCATTAACACTCAACTCAACTGGGTATTCTAATCCAAATTGGAATGGATTAACTGATGAGGATTTAATTGAAATAGGAATAAAATTTATTAAAATATATAAGTTTATTCCTGGGATTATGGTATTGAGAGAGTTTGCGATAACTCATTTAAATTTGACTTTTCCAAAACACTTTTCAAAAAATAGATTTGGTGGGAAGTATATAAATTATTCTAAAATACTTGAAGAAAAAACAGGATTGAGTTACAATCCATATTATAGACACAGACGAATTATCTTAACCGAACTAGAAAAAAATGCTAAAAATTGAACATCTTGAAAACGAAATTCCAGTATATGATATTACTGTGGAGGATAATCATAATTTCTTTGCGAATGATATCTTAATTCATAATTGTACAGAAATAACTCTTCTAACAAAACCTATTCAAAGTCTTGAAGATGAGAACGGAAGAATTGCATTGTGTATTCTAAAAGCTTTAAACGTAGGTAAAATTAAGTCTGATGAAGAACTTGAAGAATTGTGTGATTTGTGTGTCAGGTCTTTAGACGAATTGATTGATTATCAGTCCTATCCAATTAGAGCTGCTGAACTTTCTGCAAAAGGAGGAAGAACTTTAGGAATAGGGGTTATTGGGCTTGCACATTATCTTGCAAAACTAGGATTCAAATATGAAGACCCAGAAGCTTGGAAAGCAGTTCACGGTCTTGCGGAAAGTATTCAATATTACCTACTTAAGGCTTCAAATCAATTAGCTAAGGAGAAGGGAGTTTGTTCTGATTTTTATCAGTCCAAATATTCTCAGGGAATTCTACCCATAGACACCTACAAAAAAGAAATTGATGATATCTGCGAGGTCTCATATCAACACGATTGGGAAGAATTACGTCAGAGTATCATTCAATATGGCCTGAGAAATAATACTCTTACTTGCATTCTTCCCAGTGAGTCATCTAGTGTGACCTCTAATGCTACAAATGGAATTGAGCCTCCTAGAGGTTATCTATCCATCAAACAATCAAAGAAAGGACCTATTAAGCAAATCGTCCCACAGTATAATACACTCAAAAATAATTATACTCTATTGTGGGATATTAAATCCAATGAGGGATACTTTAATATTGTTGCGATGATTCAGAAGTTCTTTGACCAAGCTATTAGTGCAAATTGGAATTACAATCCAGAGCACTATCCAAATAATGAAGTTCCAATGAGCGTGATTGTAAATGATTTTCTTTCCGCATATGCTAAAGGACATAAAACTGCTTACTATCAAAACACATATGATGGAAAAACTGATTCCTCTGCGAAGGATGAAACTCAAAATTTGATTGATGAAATTTTAAACTCACAAGATGAAACTTGTGATAGCTGTTCAATTTAAGGTAATATTATGATAAATGGAATGACGGTATTTAATACCGAGGATATTGATACGACTAAATCACCTATGTTCTTTGGGGCTCCTCTAGGAGTTCAAAGATATGACACATTCAAATACCCAGAATTTGAAAAACTCACTCAACAACAATTGAGTTTCTTCTGGAGACCCGAGGAGATTTCTTTACAGAAAGATAAATCTGATTATATGACTCTTCGCCCAGAACAGAAGCATATATTCACTTCAAATCTAAAGTATCAAATTCTATTAGATAGCGTTCAAGGAAGAGGACCAGGAATGGCATTCATTCCTTATTGCTCTCTTCCTGAATTGGAAGCTGCGATGACTGCCTGGGAGTTCTTTGAGATGATTCATAGTCGCTCATATACTCATATCATCAAAAATGTATATGCAAATCCAACAGAAGTATTTGATACTATCATTCATGATGAGATGATTCTAGAGAGAGCGGCATCAGTAACTGAGTCCTATAATGACTTTATCAATTATGCTCAACAATATGGCTCTACAAATATGTGGAGATTTGCGAATGAAGGAATTGATGTCGGATTATCCACAAGAATAGAACTGAAACGGAAGCTATATCGGGCAATTATGAATGTGAATATTCTTGAAGGAATTCGCTTTTATGTGAGCTTCGCCTGTAGTTTCGCTTTTGGTGAGCTAAAACTGATGGAAGGTTCGGCCAAGATTATCTCACTGATTTCGCGTGATGAAAGCTGTTTTGTGAAAGGAACTGAAGTTTTAACACCAATTGGATGGAAGAAATTTGAGGACCTAGACCAGACAGAAAAAGTGGCTCAATATAATACGAATGGTTCAATTGAATTTGTGCATCCATTACATTACACTAAAAAACCTCATTCTGGTTTAGTGTATGAGTTCTCCAATATCAAAGGACACTTCAAACAGGTAGTCACCCCAGACCATAGAATTATCTGGAGAGATAGCATCACTAGAGACATTAAAGAAAATACTGCGGAAGAATTTAATTCTTCTTTTTTGAAACATTTTATTGCTTCTGGGGTTAAAACTGGTGGTAGAGCCGAACTTTCATATGTTGAAAGATTTAAAATTGCTCTGCAGGCAGATGGGTCAATACAGAATAAAGACCTCAGAAATGGAAAATTCAATGGGTGTAATATTACAACTTTTACTCTTACAAAACCCAGAAAAATTGATAGGCTGGACCATATTCTAGAGCAGATTCAATTTAGACATACGAAAATAGAATTTATACATAATGATAAAATTTCTTACGTGTATACTGTATGGGTTCCTATAGAGCACGATGTTGTTAAGGATTTCTCTTGGGTTAATCTAGAAGAAGTTGGTGGCGCTTGGTGTATTGAATTTCTAGAAGAGCTTTCTCACTGGGATGGTCATCTAAGAAATGGAGATTATTCTAACATTTATTTCTCTACTACAAATTCAGATGTAGCTGATATGGTTCAAGCCATTGCCGCTCTTTCTGGAAGAAGAGCACATAGAGGTATTCAAATAGACCATAGACAGGATAGATATAAGAATGTTCATCGCATAACCATCATTCAAGATAGAGATTACTATTGCGCTGGAGCCAAACCAAAAACAACTTCAACTTATAACTATGATGGAGATGTATTCTGTGTCTCCGTTCCCAGTGGAATGTTAGTTGTTCGTTATGAGAATAAAGTCATTGTATCTGGAAATTGTCATTTAAATCTCACACAAAAAATTCTCACTAAATGGAGGCAGGGAGATGACCCAGAAATGCTTGGAATCATTCAGGAAGAGAAACATTATGTAGATAAAATGTTTGAACTTGCTGTGAATGAAGAAAAACGATGGGCACAGTATCTGTTTCGTGATGGAAGTATGATTGGATTGAACGACAAATTACTTTTCAATTACGTGGATTGGATTGCAAATCGTAGAAGAAAGGCAATTGGATTAGCTCCTATGTTTGATATTCCCGCAAAGAATAATCCTTTACCCTGGACTTCACATTGGTTGAATAGTAAGGAAGTTCAAGAAAGCCCACAGGAGACTGAAAAAATTTCGTATTTAGTAGGAGCAATCAAACAAGATATTGACACTGATACCTTTGTAAACTTTAAATTGTAGTTTAATGAGAACATAAATACATCTAAAGGTTCAAATCTTTGAATGTTATGCAAAACATAGACGAAATTTTAAATAGAAGAAAAAAAAGACTAGAGTTGAATGAAGTTAATTATCTGTTGGAAGCGATTATGAATCACAATGAATCGTATGCTGATGATATGTTTCGTCAGCATTCAAAAGATACTCTTGGTCCCTTAGGTGATGAAGAGGAAAGTAGAGGAAGTAGAACATCAAGATTTCTACAGAAGATGAGAGAGAACGGTCTTGCAGGAACTCCAGTTAAAAAGAAGAAAAAGAAGAAGAAAGTAAAAGATGAAGATTGATTTCAAAATCATTACTGAGTTGAAACGAAGTTTAGAGAAACTTCCGAATCCAACATATGATTCCATTGATTCTGCAATGAGAATACTAATGAAGAAGTATTCTCTTACTGCAAAAGAATTACATTATGGATTTAAGAATGCGAATGAGGGAAAGACTCCAGATGAATGGTTGAAAACTCGTGAAGGAACAAAGAAAACCTTTAGAGAATTTTGTGATATTTTAGATATTATATAAATAACTCATAGGTAGCTATAGTAATTAAAATGGACCATATCAATCTACAGAATTTATACGAAGCATATGGTCAAGTATATTCTGATGAGTCTTCTATAAATGAAGCTGGTGCCGTTCTTCCTGGTTATGCCGCAGCAGCTAAGCAAAGAGCAACAGTTGCACCCAACTCTGGAAAAAGAATAAATCCACCATCATATAAGATAGCTCCAAACGCCACAGGATATGCTGGTAGTCGTGTTGGGGCGCCAGTACAAAAAACATTCGCAACTACACCAACTCCGACAGTTAACTCACAAGCTCCTAAACCTGTAGCTACAAGACCAACTTCGGTAGTAAGACCTACTCCAGTAGCTAAACCACAAGCCTCTAAGCCTATTTCTACGCCTGCAATCAAGCCAACCGCACCTAAGCCCACTGCAGCTTCTAATTCTTCTTCTGCGAACGCAACAACTCAACAGAAGATTCAGGGTGGAACCTCCGTCTATAAATCTCAAATTAAAGTTGGAGATGTTAAGGGTGCAGAAGCAACAGGTAAATCTACTTGGGCACTCGCAAATCCATCGTTAGCAAATAGGCCTAAGACTCCAAATCCTTTAATGAATAGACCTATTCCTACCAAGGAATCTGTAGATGCGTATGATATAATTCTAGACCATCTTCTAGATGAAGGTTATGTGAATTCTGTAGAGTCTGCTCTAGCTATTATGACGAATATGAGTGAAGCTTGGAAATCTAGTATAGTTGATAATTATACTACTCAAGAAGCTTGATATTTATATAAATATCTAAAAAGGATTGATATCAATGAGTAGTTATCCAAAAAATTATGATGTTTTTGTTGAATTGTTCTTAGAGGCACGTGCATCTAATCATCCAGATATTTCTGGTCAAAAATCCTTTCAACAAAAAGCAGAAGAGATTTTAGCAAAGAGAAAGCAGCGCAGAGAAGAATCAGCTTCACCAAAAGCACGGAAAGAAAGAAAGATTGTAGATTTCTTCTCTAAGAGTAAGATTGGAGAAGCTTTTGACTTGGATGAAGGCGTTTCTAAAAGTGAGTATCTTTCTCATAGAGAACGTTATAAGAATTTAGAAAAAGTTGGAAATGCTCAATATTCTCCAAGTGCGGGAAGTAATAACCTACCCAAAGGAGTAAAAGTTGCGTTTCGTTCTGGAAATCCGAAGAGAGCACTTTCAAAAAAAGATAGAATTGAAAGAAGAGAGGAAGAGGATGCAGTAAAGCCTCTACCTGAAGTTCCAAAGTATCATATTGTAAGAGCACCAATTAAGAGAGTTTCAAAAACTCATACTCCTAGAGCATCTTTCTCACAACCAGTTCGTAGAATTAGGTCTAATATTCCTGGATTTACTCCATCTTCAAGAGGTCATGCTCAGGCTGCAAAAAGAAAGTGGGATGAGTTTTGGTCCAATGGATACTTGGCGAAAGAAGATTTTGAAGCTATGCAGAATTATCTTTCTGAGAAATTTCAAAATTTTAATAATAAAAGAGCAAATCGTTCTCTAAATAAAATTTCAAATCTAGTGTCGGGTGCAAATGTAGCATCAGGTCTCAATGCAGACCGTAAGGCAATGGAACTCTCTAATAGAGCTAAAAGAGTAGCTGAGATTGGAGTACATATGCGTGGTGGTGAAAATGAAGACCCAAATCTTAAAAAGCTTGCTGCACAGGAAAAGAAAAAAGTCTCCAAACAGAATGTTGAGCTGGGAAAAAATAGAAAATCATTGGAAAGAATTTATTCTTTGCCCAGTGCGAAACTTAAAGAAGCATTTGGGTATCTACAAGAAAAATCAAGAGGAACTCGTCCAAAGAGAACTGTTCACGCTTATGATGTGGACGAAACAATTTTTACTCACGGAAAGGGTAACAGACCAAATGTGCAGGTTCACGTAAAGGACTCTTCTGGAAAGAGAGTTCAGAGTTTAACCAATCAAGAATTCAATACTCATAAATTGGCTCCAGGCCACGATTATGATTTTAGTGAATTCAGAAGTGCTAAAAAATTTAAAGAAACTTCCTCTCCAAACAAGAGAGTAGTGAAGGATATTAAGAGAAAAGAGGCAAGAGGGCATAATGTTCATTTAATTACTGCTCGTGCAAAGTTTGATGACCCAAAAGAATTTCATTCACAATTCAAAAAGCACGGACTTAAAGTTCCACAGAATAAAATTCATTACACTGGAGGAATGAAAGGACCAGATATTGGTAAGAAGAAGTTAGAGATTGCAAAAAATCTTGCAAAGAGATTGGATGCTAAAAAAATTCATATGTATGATGATGCTGTAAAGGTTCATAAAGCCTTTCAAGCTCATAAAACTTCAACTCCAAGTGCGCCAAAAATCAAAACTCATCTAGCACATCCAACTAAGTCTGGAGAAGTCGTCACTAGGTCATATCAAGCTAAAAAATAGACTTTGAATAAATACTCTTAGTAGGAATACCAAAAAATGAATTACGAAGAATTTAATGAGTGGGTAGACGCTCTAGTAGAAGAAGGATATGATTTAAGTGAATATACTTGGGAAGAGATTTATGAAGCCATTACTGCAGTAGCCGCTCCTGGAGACAATCATAAGCCAGGTAGAAATATCAAAAAATCTATACGAAAAATTCAATATAATTCTCCATACAAGCACAGACCCAAGAAAGAACTTCAAGAAGAGGTTGAAATGACTCCTTATCAATATTGGAAATCTATGATTCAAATAGATGAACCAGAAGAAGACACTCAAGATACTGAAGCTGATGGTGAACTGACGAATGAAGAAACCTCTCGTCCACAAACCTCCTATGAGTATTGGAAGGAATATATTGAAGGTTGATTTATGAGAACCTTTCAAGAGTTTATATTACTGGTAGAAAAATATTATGAACCTAATGAAAAACTTCCTTCAGGAAAAACCCCTAGAGAAAAGGCTAAAGCCAAAGCTTATGGGCCTGTTTCAATAAGCAAAACAGGAAGAAGACAACTCACTAGACAACATATTCAAAGACGTAGAACACATTGGGAAGTTGCACGAGGTGCAGATAGTCCTGAGGTGGACAATAAGCCGCATCCAGATTTAGAGATAGATTCATATCAGGGAAATCACGATATTTATAATAAAAAAACTGGAATTAAATATAGAACCACTAAAAAAGATGATGTGAATGGTAAACCAACTCATTTGGTGAGTTGGTCTCATACTCATCCAAATATACATAATGCTAGTGATAAGACAAGGCAAGTAATTGCAACCAATGCTAAAAAAATGTGGAAGGACCATATTGAAAATAGATTACCCTCTCATAGTTTAGCTAGAAATAGTCCTCAACATAATAATAGCACATATAGAGATGAGAGCGGGGGGTTGAGAACTAAATTTAAAAACACTAGAGGTAAGCTCTACCAAAGAATGGGATTTGGAAAAATAGATCCGACTCACAGAAATCAACATGCTAAAGTAGGTAGGCCACTTTCACCAAAACAAGCAGCTAAGGGTAAAAAGAGATTAACTCCATTAAATTACGTAGAGTATGACGATTAAGCCATGAAAACATTTCAAGAGTTTATGCTACTTGTGGAGAAATATTACGCTCCTACAGATAAGTTACCTTCTGGACAAACTCCACGTAGCAAAGCATTCAATAGGCAAAGTAGGCCATTTAGTAGTGAATATAAAAAGAATAAACATTGGGAGAAAACCAAAGATAATGTTTTTCATGGTGCGGATAATCCAAATTTGAAGACACATTCTCATCCTCATTTAAAGATAAATCACGGAACAACAATGGTAACATTTCATCATAGACCAACTGGAGTTGAATTTAATATATATAAACTTAACGACGAAAATTCTGTCGATGGAAAACCGACTCATGGAATATCCTGGCGTCATAGTGACAATAACTCCACAATGTCGGATAGAGAAAAGCAACATATGATACGTAATGCCAAATATGTTTGGAAAAGACATGTTGAGCCAAGACTACCTTCTCACTCAGTAGTAATGAATAGCCCATCATCCAATGACCATACATATAAAGATTCTAAAGGAAATACTCGGATTATAGAAAAAAATGCTAGAGGTAAACTCTACCAAAGAATGGGATTTGGAAAAATAGATCGTGATGGTGACCAATACGCCAAAGTAGGTAGGCCCTCATCATCAAAACAAGCCGCTAAAGGTAAGGGTAGATTAACACCAATAGACAGAGATTAAATGAAAGTATCTAAATTCTTCAATAAACAAAATACAACTGCTCTGTCTATTACTCTGGTGGTAGGTTCTATTATATTCGGGCTTTCTAAGTGTGGAGTAAATCTTTCGTATACTGATTTTTGGAAAAAGTTCTATCAAATTGAAAAAGCTCTTGGAATCAAATTTAATATTGGATTACCTGAAGTAAGACGACAAATTGACCAGCAGATGATAACAGACCCTGAGCTATTAAACTTTAAAGTTAAGATTGATGTAGACCAAGCTTTACGTGAATATGAGAAACAAGAAAAAAGAAACTATGTTCCAAATATGAAAAATACAGTTATATTGAAAGAAATTGAAAAGTCCAAATATACAGCAACTCAAAAACTTATAGTCAAAGATGCTATTTACTATGAATGTTCACCAGATGAGAGCGTAGCGCAAAGTCAATTGGGTGGTGCTATGGGTATTCGTGGTGTATGGACGGAAAAGACAGAATGTGAGAAATGATAAATAATACTAAAGTATAGTTTTAATTAAATGAGTAATCTAGAATTCGGTTCCTCCAATAAAATTAGTATGGAGATTCATGACCTATATCAATCAATGTATAGTGAAAATCTCACTGAATCTGCAGAAGCATTTTCAGAAGAAACTAAAGCTCAGAGAGACGCTAGACTCGCTGCACGTTGGGCTAGAGTAAAGGAAATGGAAGATGCTGGTGAAGTCATGACTTCCAGCAAAAGAGCAAGTCAGAAGGCGAAAGCAAGAAGAGAAGAAAAGAAGGCTGAAGCACTAGAAAAGGCTGCAGATTCCATTATCGCCAAAGAGACTGGAAGACCTTCCAGACGCTCTGAGAGAGCGATGGGAACTACCGCACCTACTCCTAAGGAAGATGCTCCTGAAGCCACTCGTAGGCTTCATCCTAGGCTTAGGAAGGATACTCTAGGTTCAACAGCAAATAAGCTACTCAAGTCCATTCGTAGTGAAGATTATGAAGACATTCTTGCACATTTGATTGATAGTGAATTTGCAGAGTGTGTAGAAGACGCTTCTGTGATTGCCGAAAATATGAGCATAGATTGGGCGATTGAAATTCTAGAAGAAGCTAAATCTTGTTCAGACAAGCCTAAGCTCAGCAAGAAAGCTAAAACTAAAGCTAAGATGTTGCTTGCTAAACTTCAGGGTGAAGGAGAAGCCGCAAAGTATTTGAAAAAGAATCCTACCTCATTTGGTGAAGACTTTGATTCCTGGGTAGAAGAACTTCTAGATGAAGGCTATGACCTTTCTGAATATACCTGGGATGAGCTATATGAAGGCTATAAAAAGCTTCCTGTAGGAAAGATGATTAAACAGGCTGCTAAAAAAGGTTATCTTGGATGGATAGATGATAATAAAGATACCAATAAAATGGCTAGAGTAGCCTCTCGTCATAGTGTAATTAAAGGAAAGGGTAAAGTAAGAGGACAAGGACAAGCAGAACTCAATCGTCGTAGAGGTGAAATGAAGGAAGACTTTGACTTCTATGACGTAGTTCTATCATACCTTCTAGATGAAGGTTATGCGGCTTCTGTAGAAGAGGCAGACACAATCGTTGAGGGTATGAGTGATGAATGGTTGGACCTTATTGTAGAGCGTTCTGGATACGGAGACGCGGCAATTGATAGAGACCCACTTGCTAAACTACGTCCCGATAAAGCTGGACACGAATATCTGAAGGCTCATCCATATAAGTCCACCAGATTTGTGGGAGACGGCACTCGTGGAGGCCCAGAAAAAAATCCTAAGTATATGTCCTTTCATCACAAATACAAAGGTAAAATCTACAGCCCAGATTCTGAAGAAGATGATGCTCCAAAAGTAAGAAAGATTACTACCGAAAAAAGACCTTCTACTAAGAAATTGGTGAAGGTTGATGGTAAGTGGAAAAGAGATTGATATTCAACTATAACTGACTTTAGAGGCAGAAATGCCTCTTTTTTAATGTAAAGAATTATCTTGATTTCCACACACATTATTAAAACTAAAAATTTTTTGACCTAAATATTCTGTAAGTTTCAAGAGTTAACTTTAGGTCTTTATTAAGTCTTTAACGTCTCTTAAAGTAATTCTTGACTCAAAGCCTAAAGATGTGTATAATAAATCTGTTGGTTTCAAGAGTTAACTCTAGGCCTGAAGAGTTCTTAAAGAGTCTAATTAACTAAGAAGAAAACGTTAAATTACTCTTTAAGAAATAAATTTTTAGATACAAGATTATAGATGTTTTCTCTTTCTGAAGAAAAGAACTTTCCTTCAATATTAGTATTGTAATAACTTTCCTCTAACAAAACGTTTCTAGTAAATTGTTCCAAAGTTTCAAAATAAGACATTGATTTCTTATGAGGACAAAGATAAAGAATTTCTTTTCTGAATTGGTCTTTACCTAAATCTTTCACATCTTGAATGAGTGAATCACAAGACCCAAAGTAGTTCTTCCAATTACTCTCTAGAGTCTTTCTTCTTCCTGTCTTTCTATCTTTACGTCTGGTCCAGAAAGATTTCTTTCCAATATACTTACGATTTGTAATCAGATTGGTAATCAGATAAACAAATCCCTCATACTTTTTATCTGGCTCTGAATACTCTACATCATTATAAATCCAAGTCATTAATTGTATGAATGAAGTAAAATATTTATGAAATTCTTTACATTTTGATAAAACTATTGTATAGTATAGGAGTATAATGATAATCATCAATGAATAGAAAAGAAAATATTAAAAAATTATGTAGTGAGATTAAGGATTTTAGTGTTCTGAAAATTCAAGAACTTGAAGAACTTGACCGATTTTCCGATGCAATTGCAGTACATAATGAATTTCGTGAATGGATTTTAGATGAAAGTGGAACAAAGATTATGATTATTCGGAACTGAATTTCTAAATAGTTTTCAAGAGTAGATATTCAATTTCCAATGAGAGGACTTACGAAAACTCAACAAATTGTGTATGATAGAGCACTTGCTCGGTTGAGAGTAGAGCCCTGGTTTAAGAATGTTTGTATGAACAATTTTCCGAATGATATAGAGATTATTCTTCACGGTATTGATGAAGCTGTAAGTGAGGTTTATTATGAAACAGCATATCGTGATGAGCCTCTCTGAGAGTAGAATTTGACTTAGGACCGAAGTGAGGTTAGAGTCTTAATTCACTTTTTACCTAAATAGTGATTCATAATGTAAAAAGTGAAAATTAGAGCCGTGGAATATACGTTCTGGGAAGAGCGTGTGCGCTATATTCAAACACGGATGCCGAATTCAAAGAAAATTAATGCTAAATTATTTACTTGCAGTTGCTATCGCAACGTCTACCGCACCATTGCCTCAGTATTCGCTTCAGACACTCTCCACAGCCACTCCTACAGTGTTTGAATACGATTTCCAAATGATTCCCGAAGAAGCCGTTCCCGAATCAAAATCAAAAACAATTATATGTAAAGGATGTAATTCCTATGAATCCCGAACTTTAGAATTTCTACAGAAAGCAGGAATTACAGACAAAAACGCAATCGCAACAATTATGGGAAATATTCGTCAAGAGTCTACGTTTATTCCCAACATTTGTGAAGGAGGAACAAGAACCACATACTCACGATGCCGCAGTGGTGGTTTTGGGTTGATACAGTTTACATCTTCTCGTTTTCACGATTTGGGTAGATTTGCGAGATTGAGAGGAACTAATCCAGATGCATTAGATTCTCAATTGGAATTTATGAGACACGAAACTGACTGGAAGATGATTGAGCCGCAAATGAAAACTCCAGGAGGAACTATTACAGATTATATGAGACTTGCTCGTAAATGGATTCGCTGGGGTCATCACGGAGCAAGAACAGACTATGCGTATGAGTATCGCAACAAACTTGCATTTGCTAAGATTTGACTTGTAGTTGAATGTGTTCTAGGATGAGAGTGTCGTGAAGATGCTCTCATTTTTAATATTATGATTAAGTTTGACACACCTGAAGAATATCTAGAATATCAGGAAATATTGATTCGCAATTGGAAAACGGCAGTTCAATGTGGAATTTCTGAGAATAAAATGAGTTCTCACATTTATCGCTACACAGGAAGAACAACTGCTGCACTCACAGCAGCAGTAGAATTAGCAAAGCAAGGAAAACTAGTGACTTTCTATACACATAACTTGGCTTTTGCTCAGAGTTTGCAAAAACATTCAGTTATTGCAGAATATAAAGATTGGATGAAAGCTAGATTTCGCTACTCCGTTATATGTTCTAGTTTGCAGGTTGTAAATCTTAAATTTTCCTCATACTCTAGTCAAAATGAAGCATCCAGAGTAGATTTTAATCATATTAAAATTTATGACCATTGTGTGTTTGAGTCCTGCAAGCCTCCAAAAGAATATACTTCAGCAGAGATTGCATTTAGAGGTGTGTATGGACATTATCCATTAGAAGACCCAAAGCCAGGTCGTTGGAGAATGTCTTCACAGTGGGATGGATTTAAACGTGGATTTGAGGCTGGTAAACGTGTAGTGAATAATTGAAAATAAATAACTGAATACATTTTGGTAATGAAAATGATTAAGATTAGATGTAAGAATTGTAATGTTGAATTAGAAGGGCATCCCACAAAACTCAAATCTTGTGGATGTTCAAATGTAACGAGTATTGTGGGGAATACAATTTCTGCGAATAATTTAGAATTGGTGGAATTAATCTCTGGAATAAATATTAAAAAAGTTCAAACTTCTAAATCTATTCTTTCTTCTCAAGACCTGGAGTTTCAAGAGTCCAGAAAAACTCGTAGAGTGAGAAAATTGGAGTTTGAAATTCGTTAGTCCTTTCTACAGAAACTACTATGAATACTCACGTATATGACAATTGGAAGCGAATTAAAGAGGCTATGGAAGCTTCAGGAAATATCAAGAATGATTTTTACCGAAGAGCCTGTGTGATTATAAAAACAGGTGTAGACCCACAAGAACACAAATTGAACTAACATTATGACTAACATTATGCCAAATACTCCATATTTTGATGAATACACTCGGAGAAAATCTCTAGGTATTCCACTTTCAGTGAATACAAATCTACCTCTTACAGTTTATGTTTCTCCAAACGGAAACGACAAAAACTCTGGACTATTAGAAGCTGACCCTGTAAGAACTATTTCTGCTGCACTATGCGCGGCAGCACGATATAACTCAAAGAATATTAGATTGAGTGCTGGAGAATTTACTTCAGATAAGACTCTTAGAGTTTCTCCTGGAATGACTATTTCTGGGTCCTCTGAAGGATGCTGGTCATAGCTATGAGTAAAACACCTTATGTGGAGAGGGGACTATATTCAGCATACAGTGGGACACACTCCTACAACATATCAATATCGCAACCGTGTTACGCGCAGATATTTTGATGTTATAGGAACTGATGTGGTTGTACCAGTTCAATTACAAAGGTCTTCGGATGAGGGGTGGACTTGGAAAGATTGTTCTCCTACTCTTAGTGTTCCCAGTGAAATGTGAAGTGATTAAATGTCTAAGACTGTATTGTTAAGATGGATTGGAAATATTCTTTTAATACTGGGATATCAAACGATGTTATGGGCGGACTTTAAATGTGGATTACTGATTAAATGTATGGGTGGAATTCTTACAGTTCCATTTGCGATAAAGTTAAAGATGTATGATGTTTTGATGTTATCTGGATTTTTTAGTATAAATGAAATTGCAAAATTATATGAGTTATTTTTATGATTGGGAATAATTTTTTAGGAAAAACTGGCCGCCTCGGGAATCAAATGTTTCAATACGCTGCATTGAGAGGTATTGCGGCAAATCGTGGATATGATTACTGTATTCCTTTCAGCAAGGCCAATGATGCCTATACAGACCATCAATTGTTCATTCCCTTTGAGTTTGTAGTTCGTGTAGGAGAGATTTCAGGAGAGATTGTGGAGGATAAAGAATTTAAATTCAATGAAGACTTATTTAATACTTGTCCAGATAATGTATCATTGTATGGATATTTTCAGACGGAAAAATATTTTTCTCATATTGAATCTTTTATTCGTAGGGACTTTACCTTCCGAAAAGAAATTTTAACTCCTTGTAAAACAGCAATCAAATCTCTCACTTCTCCTATTGGACTACACGTAAGAAGAACTGACTACATTACAAATCCCAATCATCATCTTTTAGATTTAGATTATTATGAATCAGCGCTTTCTCAATTTGATAGAAATCGTGAGGTTTTAGTTTTTTCTGATGAGCCTGAATGGTGTTCGGAGCAATCACTATTTTCTGATGATAGATTTTATGTATCGGAAAGTGGAAGCCCATATGTTGATATGTGTTTAATGTCCTTATGTTCGGACCATATTATTGCAAATAGTTCATTTAGTTGGTGGGCAGCTTGGTTGGGAACAAATAACCGAGTGATTGCTCCAGAGAATTGGTTTGGAACATCGGACAATTCGCATCTAGATACTTCTGACATTATTCCAGAAAGATGGGAGAAAATTTGATGGTAATTTGTATTGCATTTATTGGAACAGGAAGATATTTAAATTATCTACCAAATTGGTATGAGCATATTATGAAAAATTTTCTTCCTGATACTCAAAAGCAAATTCTAGTCTTTACTGATGGTGAATTGGAGGATATTCCAGAAAATGTATCCATATATAAAATTCCACATAAACCTTGGCCTTATATTACTCTAGAAAGGTTTGAAACTTTAGCTCTAGCTAAATCTGAAATTCTATCATATGATAACTTTGTATTTCTGGATGCAGATACTTTGGTTCTGAATAAAATTTCAGAGGTAGAAATCTTTGATACTAGAGAAGTTCTCTTTGGTGTTCATCATCCTTGTCATTTTATGAAAATGGAACCACATACTCAATGGCCTGGAGCTTTTGAGACCAATTCACAATCTACTGCATATGTTTCTGAGTTTGATAATCCATTAGTATATTTTCAGGGATGCTTCTGGGGAGGATTTCATACCTCGGTTATGAATATGATTGAACAATTAGCAGAAAATGTAAAGTTGGATTTGAGTAAGAATATTATTGCGACATGGCACGATGAAAGTCATTTGAATAATTACTTTACATTAAATAGAAATTCAGTTAGAATCTTGGGACCAGAATATGCTTATCCTGAGGTCTTTTCTCAATACTGTACCTTTGCGCCAAAGATTGTTCATTTAGCGAAAGATAATTCAAGATATCATTCAATTTAATTTGGAGTTTAATTTATGACTGAGACAATGTATCGTAAGATTACAAAATGTAGAGTTTGTGGGAATTCACATTATACTAAAATTCTAGATTTGGGAGACCAATATCTCACAGGACTGTTTCCAAAGCACATTGACTTGAAGATGCACTCAGCTCCATTGGTGTTGGTAAAATGCGACGAGAGCTATGGTGGATGCGGACACGTACAATTACAGCACACCTTTGACCTCTCAACGATGTATGGTGATTCTTATGGCTATCGTTCGGGATTAAATGCTGGAATGGTTGCTCATCTTAAGTCAAAGTATGAAAGAATTATTAAGAATTTGTCTCTGAAGACTAATGATATTGTAGTAGATATTGCAGGAAATGATGGAACTTTTCTATCCTTCTTTTCAGATAATTTGGACTTGTGGGTGATTGACCCCACATCCAGAAAGTTTTCTCAATACATTCCAGAACGAGTACATTATATTGCAGACTTTTTCAGTTCTAAACTTTATTTTGATAAAATTGGATTTGAGAGAGCGAAACTTGTAACATCTTTTTCTATGTTCTATGACCTAGAAGACCCCTGTGAGTTTGCAAGACAGGTCAATGAAATTCTAGACCCGAATGAAGGAATGTGGGTTCTGGAGCAGAGCTATATGCCTGAAATGCTTCGTATGAATTCTTTTGATACAATTTGTCAAGAACATCTATCATATTATGGAATGAGACAACTTAAATATATTATGGATAGGTCAAATTTCAAGATTATTGATTTTGAATTTAATGATGTAAATGGTGGAAGCATTTCACTCGTTGTTGCGAATCGGAATAGTAAGTATGTTGAATGTACTGAAAGAATTGAATCTCTAATTTTTGATGAGTTTAAAGAGAAGTTGCACACAATAGAACCTTGGATATTTTTCTCAGAAAGAGTGGATGCTTGTAGGTCTCAATTTTTTGAAATTATTCGGGACTTCACCAATAGAGGAAAGAAGATTGCTGGATTGGGAGCAAGTACTAAAGGTAATGTATTATTGCAAACTTGGAATGTGGGTCCCAACTCTCTTCAATTGATTGGTGATGTAAATCCAGATAAAGATGGAGCATATACTCCAGGTACGTGGATTCCAATTCGTTCCGAAGAGGAGGCTCTTTCTGAAAATTATGATGCATATGTAGTTCTTCCTTGGCATTTTAAGAAGTTTTTCTTAAGTAATCCAAAGTTTAAAGGTAGAACTCTAATTTTTCCTCTTCCTAATCCAGAAGTTGTTGAGGTAGTATGATGAATTTAGATTCTAAAATATATGTTGCTGGTCATAGAGGATTGGTTGGTTCGGCAATTGTGAGATATCTGTTGTCCAATGGATATACAAACGTAATTACTAAAACTCGGCAAGAAGTAAATCTATTAAATCAGAACCAAGTTCAGGCTTTCTTTGAGTATGAGAAGCCTGAATATGTTTTTGATGCTGCCGCGAAGGTAGGAGGAATTTATGCAAATGATACCTATTCTGGAGATTTCATTTATGAGAACATTCAAATTCAAACCAATCTAATTCATAATGCTTGGAAATTTGGAGTTAAGAATTTTCTATTTTTGGGCTCGGTTTGTATCTATCCAAAGTATGCACCTGTTCCAATTGTAGAATCTAGTTTACTTACTGGAGAGTTGGAACCTACAAATGCTGCATATGCGATTGCTAAGATTTCTGGAATTAAAATGTTGGAATCCTATTGTAGACAGTATGGATTTGGCGGAGTATCATTGATGCCGTGTAATTTATATGGAATTAATGATAACTTTCATTCACAAAATGGCCACGTAATACCCTCAATGATAACCAAATTTAATAATTCAGATGGTAAGAAAGTGGTATTTTGGGGAGACGGAACGGCAAAACGAGAATTTATGTTTGCAGATGACTTAGCAGAAGCTTGTGTATTTGCAATTGATAAATTTGTGAATGGAGAGATTGTGAATGTTGGCTCTGGTGAAAATGTATCCATTAAGGACTTATCCGAAACTATTGCTGCTGTAGTCGGATTTGGTGGTGAAATTGCTTGGGATGAATCTCGTCCAAATGGAACTCCGAATCGTCCTCTAGATAGTTCAAAACTTAGGTCTATGGGATGGTCTCCTAAAGTTAGTTTATTGTCTGGACTTATGAAAACATACGGATGGTATCTTCTTAACACGTATTATGATAGCTCAAAATGAAATATAAAAAAGTTATCATTTGGGGACATCCTTTAAATTCTCATACACATTCCTATATTCACGAGGCATATTATAAAGCTTTTCAGCATTTAGGATATGATGTCTATTGGTTTCACGATAATGATTACCCAGAAGATTTTGATTATAAGTATAGTTTATTCATAGGGGAGGGGTTTGCTGATAAAAATATTCCACTCAATAGGTCCAGTTGTTATTGCATTATGTATTGCCCCTCTCCTAAGAAGTATCAGAATGTGGGAAGATATATTGATGTAAGAATGGCTGCGGTAGACTTTAAAGACCATATTCAGGAATATTCTTTAGATAAATCAGTTGTGGAATTAGTCGGACCCGCTTGTTATTTTGAGCCTAAGTCTAAGTCTGAGATACTCATAGATAATGATTATGTTCAATATGAGATTCAAGATTTTGATAAATTTTATGTAAGCTGGGCTACAAATTTACTTCCAGAAGAAATTGATGAAAGTAATATATACTTACCCAGAGAAAATAAGATTTATTATCTAGGAACCATTTCATCTGAAGGAGTATGTGAGAATTATTCAAATTTTGTTCCGTTTATAGATGCGTGTAAAAGAGAAGGTGTAGAATTCATTCATAATAATTTCTGGGGAAATCCACTTTCAACTGAAAAAATGATTGAGTTAACTCAAAAATCGCTTCTAGGAATTGATATTCGTGGGCAGCAGCACTTGAAACAAAAGCTTTTGACTTGTAGAGTGTTTAAGAATATTAGTTATGGCCATCTTGGGCTTACCAATTCTACTGAGATATACAAAGAGTTGGATGGTAATTGTATATACAATTCAGATACTAATCAGTTATTCTATGATGCTATGAAAAATATTAAAAATTATGATATGATAAAGTCGGGAATGCAATACGTAAAAGAAAACCACACCTATATTAACCGAGTAAATAGCTTACTTTCAATCTTATGAAAACAGTATTAATTATTAATCATTCCGTAGAAAACTGTGGAGTATATCAATATGGAAAAAGAGTTGGGAACATATTGGAATCGGCTCTAGATACAAATTTTCATTATCTAGAAATAGATAATGAATTTGATTTTATTGATGAGTTAACCTTCTATGAGCCTGATGCGATTATCTATAATTATCTTCCTGGAACTATGCCTTGGCTAACGGAGAGCATAGTTGACCGTGTTCGCAGTCGGGGAATTGTAAATTTTCTTCTTGTTCATAATGTGGGATACGCTCAATTCTTTGACTATTATTTACATCAAGACCCAAATTATGCTGATGATGATACAAATTTTTCAATATGTCGGCCACTATTTGATTATACTCCATCAACTTCATCAGAAGTCTCGGATACGATTAAAATTGGCTCGTTTGGATTTGGATTTCACGTAAAGTATTTTGATGAGATTTGTAGAATTGTAAACGAACAGTTAGGGGATAAGAAAGTAGAACTAAGGCTACATCTAACGTACTCACATTTTTGTGAAAACTCCAATGATATTCAGATTATTGATAGTCAATGTATGTCTAGTATTACGAGTCCTAATATTAAATTGAGAATGACTCATGAGTTCCTTACTGACATTGAAATTCTGGACTTTTTATCTGGAAATGATTTGAATATTTTCTTCTATCAAGATTATTCAACATATAATGGAATTTCCTCCACGATAGATTATGCTTTGTCTGTGAAAAAGCCCATAGCTATATGTAGAAGTAGTATGTTTTCTCATATTAATGATGTGAGTCCATCAATATGTGTGGAGGACACTTATTTAATGGATATTGTATCTAATGGATTCGGTCCTCTGGAAGAGAAATATAAATTGTGGACGAATGATAAATTTATTGATAGAATGGAAAAAATTATAAGTGAGAGAGTTTGATGTTTTATTCAGATGCGAGACAAGACCAATTTGCTGCAAATATATTACAATTTAAATCAAATGGATATTATGTAGATATTGGTAGTTGTCATTCTATGATTTCCAATAATACATACTTCTTTCAAAATTTGAATTGGAGTGGAATGTGTGTTGAGATTGAGCCCTCCTATATGAGTAGCTACGAAACTCGTAAGAATTGTAATGCATATGAAGCTGATGCTACCAAATTAAATTATAAAGAGTTATATACTGAAAATAATTTTCCAGAGATGATTGACTATCTTTCTCTGGATGTAGACACGTTAAGTTTGAATGTATTGAAAATTCTTCCATTCGATACATTTAATTACCGAGTGATTACCATAGAACACGATGCATATCTTTACGGGGATAAGTATCAAAAGGAACAGAGAGAGTTTCTACTTAATCTTGGATATAGATTACTCTGTTCGGACGTATATGTACAACAGCCAGGATTTGATAAGCCTAATTGTTCATTTGAGGATTGGTGGGTATATCCAACGGAATTTGATGCAAAGTTATTGACTCAATTGGCTTGTGGTAATCTATATCCTTCTGAAATTATTGGTAAATTTTGATGAATCAATCTTTAGGGATTTTTTATAGTTGCTATAAAGAAAAAAATGCAATTGATTATTCGATAAAAGAACTTCGGGCGCATTATCCAGATGCACCCATATATTTGGTGTCGGATGGTGGATTGGATTATTCATATTTGAGCAGAAAATACTCCAATTTGTTTGTGTCTCTGGAAGAGGACACAATGAGTGATACATTTAAAATTACAGATGTTAATTTTAGAGAACCAGTTCATCAGAATAATATCAAGATTTGTGTGCTTGCCTTACTCTCCAGACTGAAGAGAGCAATTGAATTTTGCAACACAGAATATATTTTAATGATGGACCCAGATACATTGGTTCGTGGAGTATTAACTATTCCTGATAATGGAAAATTACTTGGCTCTAAAATTAACTCTGGCTTTCCTGAAGGAATTCATAAAATTCTATCTGATGTGAATGGTGCTGTAGATATTGATAGTTGGGGAGCTACTCCTGCAATTTTTGAGGTGTCAACATTTTTGAAAGTTTGTGATAAATTAACGGATGAAATTCTGACTAGGTTTATTTCTGAATTTTATGCAATATATGCTCACGATGTTCTTCTACCATTACTATTCTCTTTAGTTGGTGAGGAAGAGCAAGTTAATTCAGAAATCACTGAATGTAATAGAGATATAAATTGGAAAGTTAATTCTAAGCCTCTTGTGCATCAGTATAGAGAAAAGTATGATACGTCATCGGTAACTCTGGTAACTTCATTATATAATTTATCTAATATTACTAGAGGAGATAATCGTAATTGGAATGATTATTTAACTTGGTTTAAGAAGACTTTATCTATAAACTCAAATCTACTTATTTTTACTGAACCCGAAGTTTCTCCGATTATCCGAGAAGTTCGTGAGGGTAAGAATACGGCTATTGCTGAAACTGGGTTGGAGGGTATTCCATATTTCAAGTATCTGGAAACCATTCAGAATATTTTAGATAGCGATTTCTATAAGGATAGAATGCAAGATTCTACTCGCATTGAATGTAGAGAAGCGATATATTCTATTGTTCAATACTCAAAGTTCAAGTGGTTGTCTAGAGCTACTATATTGAATCCATTTGATACTCAATATTTTTTCTGGATAGATGCGGGAATAAGTAGATTTTTAACTGATGATGACTACAAAGATGAGTTTCCAAGTCAAGAAGCATTGTCTCAACTTAAATATCTTGACGATACGATATTGATACAATATAATAATGATTATTACCCTGACTTAATTAACTCTAGAATTCTACCTAAATCATATTTTTGGGACAATCGTTCTTTTGTTTGTGGTAGTATGTTTGGAGGAAATGAAACCGCAATATTGGAACTTTCATCGGAGATAGATACAATATTAAAATTTACGATAAATGAGCATTGCGTAAATAATGAGCAAATTGCTCTAGGATATTTAACTAAGATACGAGAAGATTTATTTTCTTTATTCTACAGAACAGATTCAACAAAACATTTAGAACTCTTTACGGAACTTGCATAATATGAAAATTACAATGATTGGCCCTGGAATTATGTCAATTCCTCCAATTGGCTGGGGTGCGGTTGAGATTCTAATTTGGGATATGAAATTAGCTCTAGAAGAGTTGGGACACGAGATACAGATTATCAATACGAAGAATGTATCCAAAATTGTGGACCAGATTAATGAATTTGAACCAGATTTTGTTCACATTCAGTATGATGAATTTGTTGAAATTTATAATTATTTTGATGGTCCTAGAGCAATTACAAGTCATTTTGGATATTTGGAACAGCCATCAAAATATGGGTCTTACTATAATGTATTGGATAAGTTTAATAAAATTCGTCCGAATATTTTCTGTCTTTCTTCTGGAATTCAGAATCAATATAAATCTGTTTTAAATTACTCTGAGAATAAATTATTTCTCACTCCAAATGGAGTAAATTCCGAGAAATTTACCTACTCCGATTCTCCAGAACATTCAGATAGTTCAATTTATTTGGCTAAGATTGACTATAGAAAACGTCAAAAATTGTTTCAGTCAATTTCTTCTCTTTATTATGCTGGAAATATTTCGGATACGGAATTTGATATTACCAAAAACTACTTGGGAGAATGGTCAAAGGATGAATTGTACTCCAATCTAACCAAGTATGGAAATCTAGTTCTTCTTTCTGATGGAGAGGCGCATCCGTTAGTGATTATGGAGGCATTTGTTTGTGGCTTAGGTGTAGTTCTGAGCGAATATGCTACGGCAAATCTAGACCTTACGAAGGAATTCGTTACCGTGATTCCAGAAGATAAAATTTCGGATATTGAATTTGTTGAATCGGAAATTATTAAAAATCGTGAATATTCCGTTGTTCATCGTGAAGAAATTCGTGAATACTCTCAACAATTTGAATGGAAGACTACTATAGAACAATATTATCTACCCGCAGTTCAATCTATTATTGATATGGAAGTTCAGTCCAGAACAATTCAGTTTCCCATAGACAGAAATAAATCTTCATATAAACTTAAGAATCTACCACCGATTTATTATCTTAATCTTGATGAACAAGAGGATAGAAGAGATTATATGGAAAGGCAGTTTAAATATTGGGAAGTTGAGAACTATGAACGAATTTCCGCATATGACGGAAGAATTGATGATTTGGGGCATTTAATTGTGGGCTCTTATCCAGAGAATATTACTTCTGGAGAAATTGGATGTGTGACTTCGCATCTTAAGGCAATTCAACATTGGTTGAATACTTCTGAATCGGATGTAGCTATGTTTATGGAAGATGATGTTGATTTGCAGACAACTTCTTATTGGAATTTCACTTGGAATGAATTTTGTTCTCAGCTTCCATATAATTGGGACTGTGTTCAGCTCTCTATTATTTGTACTGGACCACTACACGCCAATCTACATAAAAGATTTATAAATGACTTCTCCACAGCGTGTTATATTCTCAATCGTCATTATGCAGAAAAATTGGTAAGACTACACATTAGAGATACGAAGTATGTGATTGATAGTAGAGTTAAGCCCAGACCTGTTGCAGATGATTTAATTTATAACTCAGGTAATACATATGCAATACCCTTATTCTTGTATCGTACAGAATTGGGCTCCACAATTCATCCTGAACACGTAGATATTTTTCATAAGAAAAATTATGATGGTATTCTAAACTATTGGAAAACTAGTGGCCCAAGTCAATCCATTCAATCTCTGATGGAATATAATGCATATTTGAATGCAGTTTCGGAAGCACCCAAAGAAACTCCCGCAACCTAAATACCTATACCGAGTATAGTAATCCATTATGATTGGACCCAAGAAAGCACCAAAAGACTTTGGATTTAAATCTGGAGATTCTCATATTATAGTTAACGACATTATAAACACCGCAAAGGCATACAATTTTTCTGGTAAACTCCTGTGGGAACTTCCAGCATTGGCCAGAGGACAAGCTGCAGATAATGTGTGGCAGATACCTAGGTCAGATACTCCACCTGGATTGTGGAAGCTTACGACTCCGATTGTAAATGATGTTGCAAGATATGGAAGTAAGCCTAGAGAAGAGCAAGAATTTCTGAGAGCATATGGATGGATATTCTTTCCTATGATGAGTCTTGAAGGTCAGGAAACTAAGTTCGGTAGAAGAGGAATTGGGCTTCACGGTGGAGGAAGTGCCTGTGGATGGCCTGGAGCTTGGCTACCGATGCAGACATTATACCCTACTCACGGATGTGTAAGAATGCATAATACTCACACTAGAGATAATATTCTTCCACTGTTTAGGTCAGGTACAGTATTTCTTTCAGTATATCAAGAGAGCTAATATGGACGAATTACAATTTTTAGATGCGGTAAAATTTCATAAAAATCTACCGCATCAGATTGACGCTTGGAAATATTTACAGACTGCAGTTAGTTCGGAAATTAAAACTGAGTTTGCTAAGAGATTTCGCAATTCAACCAGTTCTAATTTGATTACTAGGAAGCAACTTTCATATATTTGGAATCGGTCTGAAACTGCAATTTCGGACCAACAAATTTTGGAGCTAAATTCCTGTCTTAAAATGTTTGAAATTACTACTAAGCCTAGAATTCGCCATTTTATATCTCAGTGTTCTCACGAGAGTAATGGTGGAATTTGGATGAAGGAACTTGCTTCTGGTGATGCCTATGAGGGTAGAACCGATTTAGGAAATACTCAGCCTGGAGATGGAAGAAAATTCAAAGGAGCTGGATTTATTCAGGTTACAGGTAAATATTTTTATCAAAAATTTTCAGATTTTATTAAAGATGTGAAAGTTATGACTGGAGTGGATTATGTCTCCATAAAATATCCATTTACGGTTTCTGGATACTGGTGGAATATTAATGGAATGAATAAATTGTGTGATTCTGGTGCTACTTGTAGGCAGGTCTCTGCACGAGTGAATGGAAAAGACCCTGCAAATGGACTTACTGAGAGAGAAAAATATTATGGAAGATGTGTGGAGATTATTTGATATTACTCTTCAACCTTAGCTTTAAGTGCGATTATAGTCATAAGAAGTGCAGTTAGAGCTGTGTATCCTCTATCATTAGATTTTGAGCAGTCTAGTGGTGGAGATTTTTTGAGTCCACCTAGTAAATCTGCACTCATAATTGACCCAGGAACCATAAATGCACAGGTGACGAAGTTTATTCCTATGAATCCAATTGTGGCGATAACCACAATGTAAATCATCTTAGTGAGTGATAGTGGAGAAAATCTTCCCACCTTTTTTGGCTGGTCTTCTGATAAATCGGATGACTTCGGCTGGTTGTCGTTTGGGTTGAGGTCTTCGGACACTGATGAAAACTCCGTGATTTGTAATAAGTCTGAGTATTATGAGTAGCAGTAGACTAATTTTCCTCATTCTCTTGAATTAGAATCCATTGTTTTAGTCTTTGTATGTATTCTCTGAGGTTTTGTGCTTCTTCTAAATGCCAAAAATTAGCGGTTTTGAAGTATTCAGAATTGTGAGTATCTATAGCATTCGTGCAGGCTTTGATGATATGATTCCAGGATTCTCTGAGATTGCTGTGATATTCTTCTTTCATAATATATTATTGTCCATCCCACCAGGGTTGACGAGCTTTACGTAAGTCTGCATCGTACTCTAGAACACCAGTAATTCTCCATTTGATTGTTCTATTACGGTCATAGGTAATCCACTGAGCATCCTCTTCAAATGTTCTGGCTGGAGTTGCGGAGTACGTTGGGCAACATTGGAAGTTAATTCCGTTGAGGAAATATGCGGCCTGTGCAATAGCCTTGGCGCGAGGCATATGCCAATCAGAGGTGACAATCAAGACCCGACGAGAACCATATTTACGTATCCAGTCTAGAGTCATCGTAAATTCTGTTACGATGTCCCATGGCCCCATACCATCAATAATAAGTTGGGACTTTGGAACTCCTGCCGCAGCACATTGTGCCTCCACCCAGGGACGTTGAGAATCTCCGACACCAGTACATATAAGTTGTGTCTTAGGATTAAGCTTGAACTGCCTTAGAGCTTCAGGTAAGCGTTCGGTAGGAATACCACCAAGACAAAGAATGGTCGTCTTCATAATTTTGGTCGATGAAGTTATAAGTATTTATGATTTACAGGATTATAAATACTTTCATATACCCCCCCACGAAACTATAAGCAGATTAATAATTATGACTCAATATTCTAATGCTGCTAAAAGTGATGATAATTCATATTCCATTACTACGCCACCAATTCCACAGATTCAGTGGACTATGCCCAATATCACTTTATCTGCAGAAGGAGGGATATTGGTAGCGGGTGTACTTTGGATTGTGGGAAAACAGTTGATTAGTTCATTTTCAGTTAGAAGACTTAGAAAAATGTTTACTCCAGTTCAGGAAGACAAGAGATTAGACCAAATTTTAGCTCAAATTGCGGGAATTGTTGGTGCAAATAGAGTCACCTTGGCTACATTTCATAATGGAGATATAGATGAAAATGGATTTCACTTACAGAAAATTTCTACTTCTAATTCATTTACCTCTCCAGGATATACACTTCCCACTCCAATATATAATGTGTCCATTAAAAAGATACTTCCTACTCTTCAACCTATGATGTCTGCAGATGGTTGGCTTAGGTCGGATTCTTCAGATGATGCTCTACCTCAAGCTTGTCGTGAGTATCTGTTGACCAAGGGCATATCAACATTAGTAGATAGAATGATATTTGTTGGATATTTACCTGTTGGAATTATTTCAATTCAATTCGTATCTAGAGATTCTGCTGGCGACTTTACGTTAGCTGAGGATAAATCGGTAGAGAAGGTTAATGCTCTATATGAAGAAATTGTATCCATATTAAAGCGTAGAATAGTTGACCCTGGCCCAGTTCAGGCTATTTTTGGTAAAGTTTTTGGTACACTCTCCAACCCAAGTTGAAGGGCTATTCTTAGATAGCCCATATAATCAATTTAGAAGATTTCTAGCCCAGTTCCACATTCAGAACAAAACTTTGAAGTTGCACTATTGATAGTTCCGCACGTAGGACATTCAATTTTTGTTTTTACTGTAATTGGAGTTCTAACTTCTTTATTGGATTCGGTTTCTCCTAAAAGTTTAAATATCATATTATGAACGATAGTTTCTTTTAGGAAATCCTGAGCTACTCCAAATTTTTGTGAACTTTTTCCACCATCTACAGTAATACCAGAATCGTTGCAATTTAATTGTGCGATTGGGGGCTCAGATACATCGGACCCTGTTATTGATGAAGTTGAGCACTGAATTCCCAGAGTATGTCCTACATATTTAGTATTGTATGGGTATATCGATTGATTTAATGGGATGCGTAGAGTTCCTAGTTGAACGATAGGTGGTCCCTCTTCAAATTGATATTCAATTCGGACTAACCCATCTTCTAATTTAATTCCTCTATGATTTTCGATCTTAGAAGTTCTCTCAATAAATTTTAATTTATTTCCTTCTGTTAGATTTCCATTTTTGATGGAACGTTCTAATTCAATTCCTTGACCAGCGTAGAGTATAAGTTCTCCTCCTGTAATAGTATTTCCGTCTATTAATACCTTGGTAGAAACTTTTCTAGTGCTCAAGTTTCTCATTAGAATAGTATATTCGCTTCCAAATGGAATATACACGTTGTCCTTGTTGAATTCACGAAGGACTTTGCCGCCAACTTTAATTGCTGCAGCAAAATTATTTGAATACATCATTGTTACCTCTTTATACAGCACACAGACTAAGTGCTCTTGAATATGTTAAAGTCTGTTAGTGGAGTTCCACGATTTATATAGTAGCTTTATTGGGAATTTTTTGACAACTTTTTAAGTTGGGCTTAGAATAATGTCTAAATCATATGATTATTATGAACAATACTCCGTATTTTGATGAATATGAAAGACGTAGAAGAGAACGAACTTCTCCAAATGTAGCTACAAATCCTTGTTTGGATTTGCGAGCATCACTGGAAAGTCAGATTCGCTCAGATGTTATGGCAGAATATATGGATTTGTTCTACCAACAATGTTTTTATGGTCCTCCGAGACCATCGGATTATATGCCACCTACGCCTAGGAGAAGGATTGAGCAGCGATTTACAGTTAATTCTGAGGTACATCAGGCTAGTTACAGAACAAATGTTGAGGATACTCGGGATATTGTTATTAGAGACTTGTCTCGGCGCATAGAAGATAATATTTATAGAATATTGAGCGAAAATCCAGAAGTAATTGCAACTACTAGAAATAACTATAGGGATAGTGTAGAATACTCAGTAGATATTAGAATTACAATATGAGGTAATATAAATATACATATACGACTACCACATTTTTAGTTGTGAATGAGTGGGCGATATTAGTACTTTTATTTTGATTTTTTATTATGTAAATGGCTGAGATTCATTTCAGTGAATTCACTTTACGCCAACATTTAATTATATCAATACCTAATGAGTATCAATTTTCCATCTACTCCTAGTGCAGGAGATTTCTGGCCAACAAGCCCGAGTGTTTCTCCTAGATGGCAATTTAATGGAGTACAGTGGGGTTTGGTAGGAGTAGCCTCTACTGGAGGAGTTGCGAATTTATCTATTGCAAATCGGGGAGCAAATACACTTGATATTTTAAGTGATACGGGCACGGATGTAACTATTCCAGCATCTACAATTACTGAAGCTGGACTCGCTACCGCATCGCAAATCATTAAGTTAAGTGGAATTGCTACGGGTGCTACCGTTAATTCTACTGATGCACAATTGCGTGATAGAACAACGCATACTGGAACTCAACCAACCTCTACTATTACTGGTTTAGGAACTTACTTAAGTGTCTCTATAGCCTCTACAACTTATCAACCTCTTAGTACTAATTTAACTGGTTTAGGCTTGAGCACTCCTGGATTTTATCTAGACCGAGCCAATCATACTGGAACTCAGTCTTGGAATACTATAATTTCTACTCCAACTTCTATAGTTGGATATGGTATCACTGATGTATTAAGTGTCTCTATAGCCTCTACAACTTACCAACCATTAAGTACTAATCTAACTGGTATTGGACTAAGTCCTTCAAGCTTCTATTTGTCTAGAGCCAATCATACTGGAACTCAACCAACCTCTACTATTACTGGTTTGAGTACTTACTTAGATAGAACTAATCATACTGGAACTCAACCAACCTCTACTATTACTGGTTTAGGAACTTACTTAAGTGTCTCTATAGCCTCTACAACTTACCAACCATTTAGTACTAATCTAACTGGTATTGGGTTAAGTTCTTCAAGCTTCTATTTGTCTAGAACTAATCATACTGGAACTCAACCAACCTCTACTATTACTGGTTTAGGGACTTATCAACCTCTTAGTACTAATCTAACTGGTTTAGGCTTGAGCACTCCTGGATTTTATCTAGACCGAGCCAATCATACTGGAACTCAACCAACCTCTACTATTACTGGTTTAGGAACTTACTTAAGTGTCTCTATAGCCTCTACAACTTACCAACCATTTAGTACTAATCTAACTGGTATTGGGTTAAGTTCTTCAAGCTTCTATTTGTCTAGAACTAATCATACTGGAACTCAACCAACCTCTACTATTACTGGTTTAGGGACTTATCAACCTCTTAGTACTAATCTAACTGGTTTAGGCTTGAGCACTCCTGGATTTTATCTAGACCGAGCCAATCATACTGGAACTCAACCAACCTCTACTATTACTGGTTTGAGTACTTACTTAGATAGAACTAATCATACTGGAACTCAACCAACCTCTACTATTACTGGTTTGAGTACTTACTTAAGTGTCTCTATAGCCTCTACAACTTATCAACCTCTTAGTACTAATCTAACTGGTATTGGACTAAGTGCTTCAAGCTTCTATTTGTCTAGAACTAATCATACTGGAACTCAACCAACCTCTACTATTACTGGTTTGAGTACTTACTTAGATAGAACTAATCATACTGGAACTCAACCAACCTCTACTATTACTGGTTTGAGTACTTACTTAAGTGTCTCTATAGCCTCTACAACTTATCAACCTCTTAGTACTAATCTAACTGGTATTGGACTAAGTGCTTCAAGCTTCTATTTGTCTAGAACTAATCATACTGGAACTCAACCAACCTCTACTATTACTGGTTTGAGTACTTACTTAAGTGTCTCTATAGCCTCTACAACTTATCAACCTCTTAGTACTAATCTAACTGGTATTGGACTAAGTGCTTCAAGCTTCTATTTGTCTAGAACTAATCATACTGGAACTCAACCAACCTCTACTATTACTGGTTTGAGTACTTACTTA
>Ga0247836_1000193_pt1 | contig 112108 bp, 110 predicted proteins | sample LaCruzMarch2015__4_FD_187116 | JGI IMG/M metagenome (GOLD analysis project Ga0247836, IMG submission 187116) | Freshwater microbial communities from meromictic Lake La Cruz, Castile-La Mancha, Spain - LaCruzMarch2015_14m | ecosystem: Environmental > Aquatic > Freshwater > Lake | place: Spain...
CACATTGCCTCGGATCTCGACGATCTGGACATCCGGCCGCAACCACTTGAGCTGCGCAGCCCGGCGCACACTGCTGGTGCCCACGCGGGCTCCCTGCGGCAGGGTTTCCAGCGTGCAGGGCTTGGGGGTGATCAACACGTCTTCAATCGGCGCGCGTGGCAGGACAGCCGCGATGACAAACCCGGCGGCCAGATCTGACGGCACGTCCTTGAGACTATGCACCGCCGCATCGATCTCACTCTTTTCCAAAGCGATCTCCAGCTCCTTGATGAAGATGCCTTTGTCCACATGGGCCACGGCATTGAATTCCGAAAACCGCAGATCCTGGCGCTTGTCGCCACTCGTCTGGATGATCTGGCGCGCGACATCCAGGGCAGGGTGCGCGGCTTGCAGCAGCTCTGTGACCATGCGCGTCTGCGTGAGGGCCAGTTCGCTGCCACGGGTGCCGAGGGTGAGGGTAGGTTGGGACATGATTCAGAAAGGGAGCGCATAAAATCCAGTCCGCCTGGAGGGTGGCGGGACAGGACATCCGAAGAAAGGAATACGCCGCATGTTTGGCCGCAAAGAGCGCCGGGTGCAAAGGAATGATGTTTTGACAGGCGGAATGCGCCTTTCATCATCGCAGGATGATAGTCCCTGAATTCTGGGCCGAGGGCCGGATCAAAGCACGCGTGGATGACCACCAGGTCACTGTGCGGAGATTTGGCTGGTCGGATGTCAGCCAGGAAGAGGCGCAGGCTCATGCCGATGAACGTGCCAAGGCCGCGCTGAAGGAAATCGCCGCCGGCGAGATGGTGGAGAAATACGAGCCCAAGTTGGCTTACAACGGCGCGGAAGGCGTGCCTATCCGGGAGGAAATCCTAGCGCGTCATGGCGATGCCGTCATCACCCGCAATCTCTATGGAGCCCGCTGCCTAAACACACCGGACGTGCTCTTTGCCGATGTGGACTTTGGTCAAAGTGTGCCGCTAAAGCTGAGCTGCGCCGTCTTTGTGATCCTGCTCGCCATCGTCGTCGGCATCGGGGCGTGGCAGGGCTCCATTATGGTGACGGTGGTCGGTATTTTGGTGGCGCTGTTCCTGGGTTCGCCTCTGGCCCTGGCCGCTTTTCGTCTTTTTGAAAAAGCCCAAGGAGGTCCCCGCCAGCGGGCGCATGAGCGCATCCGCAAGTTTTCCCGGAATCATCCCGACTGGCATTTGAGGGTCTATGAAACACCGAGGGGCCTCCGCGTCCTGGTCATGCACACCGTCTTCGGTGCGCGTGATGAAGCGGTTCAGCAGTTCTTCGAGGCTCTGGATGCCGATCCGATCTATGTCCGCATGTGCCGGAACCAGAACTGCTTCCGCGCCCGCCTGAGCCCGAAACCCTGGCGCATCGGCATCCGCGATCACATCCGTCCCCGGCCCGGATACTGGCCGGTCAAACCGGAACACTTGCCCGCCCGCCATCGCTGGATCGCCGCCTATGAGGAGAAAGCGAAAGACTATGCCGCCTGCCGTTTCCTCGAAAGCCTGGGCAGTTCGACGACCCATCCCACGGCGAACGATCTGCGCATCCTTCATGATGAACTGTGCCTGGCGGAAAGCGGCTTGCCCCTGGCGTAGTTACTTAACACCCATCTCCTCAAAAATCACCTTCTGCAGCTTCAAATACTTCTCTGCGTAATAGCTGCTGAAAGTCGCCAGTTGTTCGCCGTCGGTTTGTGAAATCGTGAGGTATTGCTGCCGTAGGTCAGCCCGGTTTTTCTCCGTGGCAATCTGCGCACCGACGGCGTGAGCCCAGGCGCTGATGGCGAGGACTGCAATGCCATGACGCTGCCAGCCACGAGCGGCATTGATATCGGCGAGAGCCTCCTGGATCTCCTCCTGGCTGTGGCTGTGAATGGCCTGGCGTGTGCGGGCCTCGGACAGAAGGACGCGGGCCATGGGCGAATCGCGCATCTGGTGGATGGCATGGGCCATGAACTCGAGGCCCTGCTGTCGTTCCTGGGCATCGGTGCTGTGGCTGAGGGCGTGACCCAGGATGAGAAAGTCTTCACGTTCCTTGGGTTGGGCGTCTTCCAGCGTGGCCATGACGCGATGATAGCCACGGGTGTCATCGGCCAGATCGTGGGCGGTAGCCAGCAGGGCACGTGCAGGGATGCTTCTTGGAGCCTCCTGGACCAGAGCTTCCAGTGTGGAGATGCATTCTTCGACACGGCCTTGAATCAAATGTTGTTCGGCGGTCAGCAGGCCAACGAAGGCCTTTGGAACACCGGCTGCCTCACATTCACGAATCGCGGAGGTGATCCATTCATCCTCACCGCTCATGATGGCGAACTGCGCCGCCTCCACCGCCCGCTGCGCCTTTTCCACCTTTAACCTAACATAAAGGGTGGTGGAAATAGCCAGTCCCACTAGCAAGGACAAAGCGACAAGCGTGACGGTGATGAAGGCCGCCCGGTTCTTTTGCATCAGCTTTTGCAGCCGGTAAACTGTGCTCGGTGGACGGGCGAGGACAGGCTCGTGATCCAGGTGGCGTTGGAGGTCATCGGCCAAGGCGCTGGCCGTGTCATAGCGGCGACGGCGATCCTTTTCCATGGCCTTCATGACGATCCAGTCCAAGTCGCCTTTGAGCAAGCCGATCAGCTTGGGCGGCTCGCTTTGACGATGCGTGGCCACAGTCCCCACTGTTGCCGCAGCAAGGGTTTTTAAAAGAGTCGAGGGCTTCTTCGGCTCGCGCTCGCGGATGAGGCGGCGCATTTCGTCAAAGCCCGCTTTCATCAGCTCATCCTGGCTGAAAGGCGTGTAGCCGGTTAGCAGTTCATAAAGCAGCACGCCGAGGGCATAGATGTCGCAACGCGTGTCAATATCCAGGCCGCTGAGCTCCGCCTGTTCCGGTGCCATATAGAGCGGAGTACCCACCATCTGCTCGAAGTGGGTGAAGACCGTCTTGTCCGTGAGCCTCCGCTGCATGGCCTTAGCCACGCCAAAATCAATGACCTTCGGAACAGGCACACCGTCATGAAGGGTGACGAGGATGTTTGAAGGCTTTAGATCCCGATGAATGACACCCTTCATGTGCGCGTGCTGCACAGCACGGCAGACTTTGATGAAAAGCGCCAGGCGATCTTGAGGCGTCAGCAGATGCTCATCACAAAACCGCGTGACAGGCACTCCGCGAACCAATTCCATGACAAAGAATGGCCTTCCGGTTTCCGTTGCGCCAGCATCCAACACACGGGCGATGTTGGGATGATCCATGAGGGCCAGCGCCTGCCGCTCCTGCTCGAAGCGGGCGATGACTTCTTTGGTGTCCATGCCAGCTTTGATAATCTTCAGGGCCACGCGACGCTGCACCGGATGGGTTTGTTCCGCCATCCACACGGTGCCGAACCCGCCTTCGCCGATCTGCTGGAGCAGCTTGTAGGGGCCGATGCTCTGGCTTTCCGTGACAGTAGCCGGTAGCGGGGTGGTCGGCGGCTCCAGATGCACCTGCATGAAATGATCCGCCTCCAGCGACGCCAGCAGGGCCTCGACACGGCGGCGCTGCACAGGATCTGCCGGACAGTATTCCTCCAACACGCGGCGGCGCGCCTCCGGGTCATCCTTTTCCAGGATGGCATGGAAAATCTCTTCCTCGGTCATCTGAGTTGAGGAAGATTTGATCACCCAGCCTTGGGACAGCTATTCCAGGTCCCGCTCGACTTCCAAAATACGCTGCAGGGCATCCAGAAATTCATCTGCCGCCTCCAAAGGCAGCATGATGGTGTCACGACGACCGCGCACGTCTTCGGTGATTTTGATCACACGACCGCGTTCGTTCTCCTTGAGGTCCAGGAAGAAGATCTTCCTGTCGGTCATGATCTTCTCGGAGTGCAGCGCTGGGCTGCCGCGCCTTGGCTCTTCAGATTCGTCGTTCCTCATTGAGTGATAACCTCCAGGTCCCGTATGCAGTTAAATAACAATCGTGAGTTTAGAAATCGGTCCCTGCTTGTCAATGCTTCTCTCCGAAGTTGCAAACGAACTCCGCGATCTGCCGCGCATCCGCCACATTCGGGAACTGGGTCGTGTTGCACTCTTGTGGCGGAAAATCTGTGCGGGAGGCGATGCGACCCGCCTTCCAGACCCAGGCGCGTGGGTTGTAAGGCCCCACCTTGCGTGGATCGCTCCAGGTATGGATGCCCAGCGTCCGGTCATTGACCCCCGCAGCAATGTGCATCGGTCCGCTGTCCACGCTGATCACAAAGCGGGCCTGCCTCAGCACCCAGACCAGTTCGGCCAGAGTGGTGCGGTTGCTGAAATCCATGATGTGATCCCCCTGCGGCAGTGCTGCACCCTCCGACATGCCCACCAGCATGACCGGCTGCGGAGCCAGGGCCGTACACAGGGCCTGAAGCACCCCCGGCGTGAGCGATTTTCCCTCACCCCGAGACCAGGGATGCACCACGATCAAATCATCCCGATCCGGCCATCCCACAGGCTTGTTTCCTGCCGCCAAAGGAAAAGTCAAGCGATCCGCATCCACCGCGATGCCAAAGGCACGAGGCATGGCCAAATAGCGGTCCACGGCATGAGCGCCCGCATCCACCTGGACGACATGATCATGAAAGAAACGGGCACCTTCTCTTGAATCCGAAAGTCCCACAATGAGCTTCGATCCACGCGCCCGCGACAGATAGCCACTGCGAAACAACCCCTGAAAATCCAGGACAATCTCCGGTGCCTCACGCGGCAAACCACGCCATCCTTTGGCCCAGCGCCGCATGATGAGCAATCCCGGCAGCCCTCGGCATTGTTTGCGCGGAAAAGAAATCACCTCCTCCAGCAAGGGAGAACCCTGCAAGAGCGGCGTCCATTCCGTGTTGGCCAACCAGCGAAGATGCAAAGCCGGATAGGCCTCCCGGATGGCCTGAACGGCTGGTAGCGTGTGGACGATGTCACCGAGCGAGCTGGGTTTCACAATCACGGCGGACCGAAATCCAGCCAGGGAAGGCAGCCCGGTCGCACTCATTTATTTGCCCAGAGACAGACGCTCAGCCAGGAGGGACGGCAACCCGGCGGCGCGGATCTTATCCTGGGCGGTCTGAATGTCGTATTCCAGGCGGCGGATGGAGATGGTCTGCGCCTGCACATCATAGATGGCATAAGCCGCACGCCAGTCGCCATCGCGGGGCTGGCCCACGCTGCCCACATTCACAAAATACTTCACCCCGCGTTGCAGCGTGACATCGTTGCCACGGGCAGCGCGCACGGAATCGTCTTTTTCAAAGATGCGCGGCACATGCGTGTGACCGTAAAAGCAAACCTGCGTAAACTGGTAGCTGAAGCTGGCCATCGCATCGAAACGATTCGTCACATAACCCCAGGCTCCGGGGGAATCGAGCGTCGAATGCACAATGGTAAAGTCCCGGACCTGACGCACCAGTTTCAACTCGCGCAGCCATTGCCGCTGCTCATCGTTCAATTGCTGGCGGGTCCATAACAGCGCGGCCTGGGCCAGGGGATTCAGCTCCTCCAGCGTGCTCTCGCTCGCGGCACCTTCATCGTGATTGCCACGCACAACGGGGCAGCCCATCTGGCGCACCGTTTCCAGGCACTCGACTGGATTCGCCGCATAACCGACGATGTCACCGAGACAGACGTAGTTGGCACAGCCTTGCTCCTGGGCGTCCCACAGAACAGTCTGCAGGGCCTCCAGGTTCGCGTGGATGTCTCCGAAAATGGCAAATTTCATCGAGGTTGAGCGATGGGTATAAAAGGTTGCATCATCGGGACGGCGACGGGGAAATCAAGCATTTCGGCACAGACCCAATAATAGATAACCCAAAACATGACTGAAGTGACAAGCTTTATAAGGTTAAATCGGGTGGCCAATCCATCTGCGACTCACCGTGCATGATCTCCGCCAAGACTGGCACACCTAAGAACTGTTCCATCACCATCCGATTGGAAATACTGGCCAAATCCCGCTCATCTTGAGCATGGTTGAGAATGATGCCCCCACAGGTCAGACCCCGCGCCTGGATATTTTTCACCGTCAAAATCGTGTGATTCAAACAGCCCAGCCTGTTGTTCACCACGACGATGACCGGAATAGACAAATCCGCTGCAAAATCCGCCATGCTCATTTTCTCCGCCAGTGGCACCTCCCAGCCTCCCGCCCCCTCCACCAGCACCTGGGAAAACCGGGCCGCCAGGGAATAAAAGCCCTGCTTGGCCGCCTCCACATCCACCGTCTTGTTTTCCAAAAGCGCCGCCGCAAAAGGCGAGGCCGGCACCTTGAGATACACCGGATTCACCTCCTCCAGCGTCACCGCTTCCTCGCTCGCCTGCCGCAGCGCGTGAGCATCCAGGCGGTCGCCACAAGCAAACGGCTTGTAGCCCACCGCCGCATGACCCTCGCGGCGCAGGGCCTCGATCAGCAGGCAGGTGACATAGGTCTTGCCTGCATTGGTGTCAGTTCCGGTGATGAAATAATGCATGAGCTTCAGCTATGGCGTGCCGGTGATTCCTCGGCAATGTAACTTTCTTGAGACCACCCTTTCTCCCAGGTGCAGATACCCGGAGATACCAACGGGAACTCGCACTTGCGGCCAGGGAACGATGCAGCATCTTTCAAGCATGAGCACGACGCTTGAACCCACTGCCTTGTCTCGTCTGCTGAGGCCCATGAGCAAGGGCATGAGCCAGGAGCTCGCGCGGGGACTTGTCGATTTGAAGGTAGAGGAAGAAACCCAAGAGCGATATGAATACCTCGCCACGGGACGGCGGGAAGGCACGCTCACAGTCGCAGAGGAGGCTGAGCTGCAAGACCTTGTGCAGGTGAACTCAGTCCTCTCCATGCTCAAGGCCGAAGCCCGCTTGCTCCTTAAAGGCGTGTAAGCCAAAAGTTCTGGCCGATGAACCGTGCAACGATGGAGCAAGTTCGGATTCGTGCCGGTCATCGCTGTGAATACTGCGGCATTCCTGAAACGGATTCCGGATTGCGTTTTCATGTCGAGCATATCATCGCCCGTCAGCATGGTGGCCAGGATGATACGCAAAATCTCGCCCTGGCATGTCCTGACTGCAATTGGCGGAAAGGGACCAATCTTGCGAGCATCGATCCCGACTCTGGTGAGGTCACTGCCCTTTTCCACCCACGCAGAGATTCCTGGGCTGCCCACTTCCTCAACGACCCGCCAAACATTTTGGGGACAACCACTGTCGGGCGGACCACCGTCTGGCTGCTCGATATGAACAACCCCATTCAGTTGCGTCATCGTACCTGGCTGACACGCCTGGGAGAATGGCCCTAAACTCCCTTCTGCCTCTTGGGGGACCTTCTTCGCTCTCTCGCGAAAAAGCTGACTTTTATTCTGCGCGTTTGTCATTTGCCTCACATTCGTCATTCTGTCATTCCGGCATTCGTCATTTGCCTCCCCATCATGCTCTCCGTCCCCGAACAACTCGACCTCCTCAAGCGCGGCACCGTGACCATTCACAGCGAGAAAGAACTCGCCGCGAAACTGGCCAAGGGCAAACCTCTGCGCATCAAGCTGGGCGTGGACCCCACCTCCCCGGACATCCATCTGGGTCATGCCGTGGCGTTGAGAAAGCTGCGTCAGTTCCAGGACCTCGGGCATCAGATCGTGCTCATCATCGGTGACTTCACCGCCATGATCGGCGACCCCAGCGGCCGCTCCACCACCCGCCCGCCCTTGACCTATGACGAAGTCCTGGCCAATGCCAAGACCTACACTGACCAGGCCTTCCTCGTCATCGACAAGGACAAGACCGAAGTCGTCTTCAACGGCAACTGGTTCAAGGAGATGCCCTTCATGGAGGTCATCAAACTCAATGCCCGCGTCACCCTCCAGCAGATGCTCCAGCGCGAGGACTTCAAAAACCGCGTCGCCAATGGCACCGAGGTCCGCCTGCATGAGATCCAGTACCCCATCATGCAGGGCTGGGACAGCGTCGTCGTGCGCTCCGATGTCGAGATCGGCGGCAGCGACCAGTTGTTTAACATTTTGGTAGGCCGCGACCTGCAAAAGGAAGAAGGCATGGAGCCCCAGGTCTGCATGACCCTGCCTCTGCTGGAAGGTCTGGACGGCGTGAAAAAAATGTCCAAGTCCCTGGGCAACTACGTCGGCCTGACCGATGCGCCGAAGGAGATGTTTGGCAAACTCATGAGTATTCCGGATGAGCTCATGGCCAAATACTACCTCCTCGTCCTCGGCGAGGAACTGGAGGCCACGATGCACCCCATGGAGGCCAAAAAAGCCCTCGCTGGCAAATGCGTCGCCGTTTACCACAGCGAAACCGCCGCCCAGGAATGCCGCGACGACTGGGACCTCCGCTTCAGCAAAAAGGACCTCGCCAATGTCGAGCTGCCCTTGCTCACTCTCGCAGATCGTCGAGATGTCCTCGGCGTCGTCCAGCACGCCTACCAGTCCGTCTTTGAGCAAACCGTCTCCGGCGGTGATGTCCGCCGTCTCATCCAGGGCGGCAGCATCCAGCTCAACGGCGAAAAACTCACCGACCCCAAAGCCGAACCCGCTTGGGAAACCGGAGCCGTGCTGAAGCTGGACAAAAAGCGCAGTGTCCGGCTGGCCTGATCCGCCCCGTAGCCGCCAGCGCAAGCAGGTGGCTGAAGCATCGAACACCCTTTCTGCGGTCCTCCCGGCGAGACCGCTTTTGATGCCTTTTGTATCCTTTTGTAGAGCTTTTGCATTTTCGCCGTCTTCCGGGCCATTTTTTGAGTCTAACCCCTTCATCATCAAGGGTTTAAGTGGAAAATCGAATGGCTCATTCATGGCTCAAAACGGCTCATCCTATGGAGCGCCGACGAGTCGTCGGCTTTGAAGTCTGGGAATGCCGACGACTCGTCGGCCCTCCATAGACATCCCGGCGCAGCCACGCCCCGTAGCCGCCGTTGCAAAACGGTGGGTTCCCCGTCCACGACCTCATCCCCCGACCACGCTCTTGCGAGCGCAGCCACGCCCTGTAGCCACCGTTGCAAAACGGTGGCCTTCCCGTCCACGACATCCCCTCCCGGCCACGCTCTTGCGAGCGCGGCTACGCCCTGCCCAAGGAGTGGGAGTTGCCAACTCCCAGCCGCCGCCTCCCGCGCCCGCATCATTTCCACCCAGGCCTGCAACTGCCGCTGATATATCAAAGAACGCTGTCTCATCCCCCGACCGGGTGGATTAACCTCCGCGAATGCAAGCCCAAAGTACTCCAGAGCTTTAGCTCGCCAACGGGTTGTTTGGAGCACACGCCACCGTTTCATCCATCGTGCGTCTGTCCGAGCTAAAGCTCTGAAGTACTTTGGCCCGCTCGCCCGCCGAACAGTAGCCCTCACTCTCGCCGCCGACTTCGACTTGCTGAATGATGAGGAAATTGAAAGCCATGGCGCAGGCTACCCACTCTCCGTCAATTCTTGACTTGACGGGCCTTCCAGCTCAATCATGGCCGGAAATGAAACCTGCAATCTCACCTCAAACCGATATTGTAGCACACTAATTACACTGTTAGGCAGAAATATGAATCCAGAACCGATCATTGGGCCTGGCATCGAAACCGGTGATGCGGTTGCGATTATCGACGCCGTGAAGGCCAAGACTAACGAAGTTATAGCTGAAGTTCAGCTCGGTGAGTATGGCCCGGAGGTAAGGACTGGACGGCTCTACGGACATATCTGGCAAGTTCGGAAAGCAAAAGCTGGATGGAAAGTATTATACGGTCATCAATGGTGCACCTGAAAATGAAAACTGAGCCTAACAAAGCGATGGAGCCAACTCCGGTAAGTGTCACGGATCATGCTCCGAGCAGCATGCTCCGCGCCACTTACCTCCGCGGCTCATCTTGAGCGTTCGCTGAAGAAAATGGCATCCAAGAAAGAACAGAGACGACTTGCCATTGAGCGTGAGCAGCAGTGCCGAAACCAAGAGGCAATCAATGCCTGCCCGATTTCGCGAGAGGAATACGCCAAACTGGTTGATCATGTCACCGACGAGATTGTGGATCACGGACACAGTCACGATTTTGCCATCACGACAGCTTACCTTGAGGATCATGATCACCCATTGGACGCGATGATTTCATTCCTCGCCACCAAGCGTATCACCGACGACTGGTCCCTTCTGGTCAGTGGAGATCCGTTTGTGCTATTCGGAGCAACAGCAGGGCGATCAGTGCGAATGCCGCTGGAGGAAGACCAGCTTGAGTCTCTGATTGAGTGGTTGGACGCGGAGATTCAGAGCCGAGGTTGTGCCCATGACCACACGCTTACCCGCGAGTGGCTTCAGCAGCACGGAATCGCTCCGACGCGAACAATCGGCACATTAATGGCTCTCGGCGGATTCTGCGATTGTGAGGTTACGATGAACGTGGAGCCGGACGGCATTTACCCAAAATCCAACAACGGACAAGACCCTCCATCCAACGACGGGTACCGCCAGTTTGAGCACTAAATGCCTGGCATCTATTTTACAATGCCCACATTACGTGAAATGAAGATTCGCGGACTCACCGTTCCTCCTTTGTTTGTCACGATGATCGACGAGGGATCATTCGTCCGCGAGAGGGGGTCGTGGCAACTCACCAAGGACATTGACGCATACGGCAACTTTTGGGAGTCAGAACTGGGGCACGTGCATGCATCCGCAGTTGAGATTGAGACGGCTTCTGCACTCTTGCCTGAAGGCTTTCCACCCGAGGAGGCCGAGGAGATAGATGACTGGGTTTTGATGCCAGGGCACATTCCATACATTGTTTCGTTCGAGGCCATCCTCGAGTTTGCGATTTCAGGGGACGGAGCACCATTCTGTCTCGACTACCGCGATGATATCCTTGAGCCAACCGTGATCTGGTGGGATGACGCTTATTGGCGGAGAGTAGCCCCAACGTTTTCAGAATTCATAAGACTTTTTGATTTCTCCTCCAAGTAACCAGCGTAGAACAGCAACCGTCGAACAAGCCGTGAGATGCAACTGGCGATAACTTTTCTCTTTGAATTCGGGTGCGTGACAAAGGGTGTGGTGTGTCCGGCGTGACGCTCTTTTCCAAAACAGAGATCTGAACCGTTACATACTTGGATTTATTATCCAAGAGATTCGCCAACGTTAGGCACACCAGCCCCATCTACTGAAAGCTATTGCCCCAGCTTTCCTCTCGATCTTTTTACCCCGCATCTTTTGACCCTCTCAGGCATTCCCCGGCAGAAGCGTCATTGACTCCGTTTCAAGGTGCTCAAGATTCGATCTCGTTGCCATGCCCTCCCCCACCCCGAACGAATACCTCGTCCTCTCCCGCGGCCAGTGGGACAGCGATGCCTCCAAGGAACGCATTCAGCAGGCCATCGATGATTTTTATCTTTGGATCGACCGCATGGTGGATGAAGGCAAGATGCGGCCCGGACAACGCCTCGCCAACACCGGGCGGACCGTCTCCCGCCAGGCCATTACCGACGGGCCGTTTGGCGAGACCAAGGAGATCATTGGCGGCTATTGGTTCGTCCTGGCCGGCAGCCTGGAAGAGGCCGCCGAATCCATGAAAGGCAACCCCACGATCCAATGCGGCCTGTCCTTTGAAATCCGGCCCATTGAGACGGAAAGGGCGAGCGCTTACAAGGTGACGAATGAAACGCCGAGTGAATAGGGGTCGGAGACCCTTGTTCCATGCTGACGAGCTATTCAGAAGTGACCCAGATGACGACACTCGCCTTCGGAGAATCACTCGCAATCCTGGGCATGTTAGGCATCCTGGCGGTTTGTGCCGCTGTCATCGGTTATGCGGTTTACCACTGGGCACGATATAAAAAACTGGGTCCATGTTTGATCACATGCGCGGCCCTGGCAACCTTGCCTCCGTCGGCTTTGGTCACCATGAGATTGATCCAAGGTAATATCGAATACAATCCGTGGATTGAGTCCACGGACCAACTGTTCGGTGTATATTCCAATGGCGATCGTATCCTCAAGCTTCACTGTGATGGAACTTATTCCTCTTCAGGGATCAAGGAAATCACTTCGGGGAAGTGGAGTCACTACGATTGGAATCTCACCCTCACCAATACACAACTGGAGACGCCTAGAATCATCACGCGCAACGGAGTTCTATGCGTGGCTCCGTTTTACGATGGCCCGGACGGACCCGATGGCATCTTGCTCATCAAACAAGATGCATCGGACGGAGACAAGACGGGTGAATGAGTGAACTCATGGACCGTTAATATGAGCCTGTTTCGATGCTGGTGGTAGGTCACATAGGTCCCAGATCTGAGCGGGGCTGGGTGATTCTGTGGGATAGCCGGATGTAACCACACCGCTGGCATACCTCCGGCATGCGACGGCCTTCGAAGATCAAGGGTATCTTTTCCAGGGGTCGGTTCGCTCAGAGCTCACCGACGCCCTGGCTACCCGCTGCGATCCCTCTGGGATCGGAAGCAGTGAAAAGGTCGTCTAAACCGACATTCTCATCCTTGATCCACCCTCTTTTGGACGGCGCTTCCGTGTGTGAGCGCCCCCTCAATCCATCCGTGAACCCGGCTCGGCGGGCGAGTGGACGGCCCCGAGCAGGTATTCATGCAGCGGGGTGCCATCGCTGTGCTTTTTTAGCAGGAGGTAATCGTGCTCATCCATATCCAGCCGCGAATCCACCTGCCAGAGTTTGGAAGAGTCCCGGTTGATGAGGTCCAGCGCGGTGGGCAGTGACACCAGCACATGGGCGCCCGGGTGCTGCTCCAGCAGGTGGCTCAGAGCATTCATCGAGTCTGCCGGGTGGGTGTCGTTGCGATCGACGATGGCGGGATGGAAGGTCTCTTCACCCAGGATGAAAACGTCCCCGCCCTTTTGATGCGCGTCCAGCCAGGAGGCCAGTGTCTCCCGATGGGCGTCCTGCCGGTTCTGAACCCATGCATAACCTGCCCCCATGAACAGCAGCAGCGCGGCCGCGCCCAGGCCCACCCAAAGGCCGCGCCAGTGAGGGTCGTGGGAGGACAGGTCATCGGTTTGAGAGACCCACTGAGGCTGACGGCGGGCCTGAAGATAGGCTTCCGAGCCGAGGCTGGGGAAAAGACTGCCCCAGATTTGATTGAGACGAATCCACCAGCGCTGGTTTTCCAGGGCATGGCCGGTGCGCCGCATCAGGTGGCTGCCCGTGAGGAACTCCACATTCAGCCCGGCATCCTGGGCCAGATGACGCCAGCGGGAGGGGGAAAGCACGGTGATGTGCCCCCCATGGGCGATCTGCCCTTTTTGCAATCGACGACGAAAGTAGCGCTCCCGCAACCGGGCCAGCCAGTGCGGCATGGTGGGCGATCCCCCCAGGAAAATGCCGCATGGACGCAGCAGGCGGCTGATCTCGGCCATGGTGCTGCCGGGGCGGGGCAGGTGCTCAAACACATGCAGGCTGACGACGGCATCCGCCACCTGGGAAGGGACGGGCAGGGTATCATCGAAGTTCGCATGATGCACCTCATCGTAGTTTGCCAGGGTGCGCACTTCCTCGCGCGGGTTCCAATCCAGGCCGATCCAGCGGTCCACGGCCCCGGCAGGGGTGAAGTGCTTTAGCCAGCCGCGCTCACAGCCCAGATCCACTACGGTCAGCGGGCGTCCGAGCCGTTTTGCCTCCGCCTTCAGCGCCTGCCCCGCCCACCAATAACGAAGAAGGCGAACCGAATAGTCCGCCTTCTGCAAATGACTGAACAAGCGCGTGTGAGCACTTTGTGGGAGTTCGGGAACGAGAAAGCGCAAAGGCTTTAAAGGGAAGGACAGGAACGGGAAGCGTTGTTTCATCATAGTTAGGTAGCCGGAAAAGCGTCAGGTGGCGGAAATCAGATCCTTTGAGATGGAAAGGAAGCTTTTTCGTTCAAATCTGAACATTATTTTTAAATTTTATATTTTGGTCCTTACCATGATGATTAATCTGTCATTTGTATAATAATATACTTTAAGTTTAAACAATAACAGTCATCGCTTTCATCTCAGAGCCTTTGCCCGTTTCTGCGAGCTGGAGACGTCATTTCGATACCAAAGCGTGCTTTGGACGCATGTTTTTTGGCACCAAATCTCCGCAAGTTAGGCAGAGAAACACTATCCTGCATTCCCCAAGGTTCTTGACAAAAGGAACTCACTCCCCCCGCATCTCATCCCGCAGAAGGGTGATGCCCTGGCGCAGCTCGAAGAGGCCTTCGCGCCAGCTCTCAAACAGGGGGCGGTGGGCGGCGTAGTCCTCGCGGGTGAGGAGGTCGTTCAGGGCTGCGAGGGCTTCGTTGGCCCAGTTCAGGCAGCGTTTGGTGATGGCAAGGATGTAGCCGCTCTGCATGGGGTCCTCGAGATCGCGGCGGGAGTGAAGGGCTCCCGCGAGCTTGCCGCTGATCTGCATGACGTTGGACATGAAGCGGTCCAGCGGGTGCTCCCGATCCATGCCGCGATCCTCATTCATCTCCGTGGCGCGGAGCTCGTCCATGACGTGGATGAGATAGTCGCGGGCCTTTTCTTTCAAGGGATGGGGTTCATCGGCCTCCTCCTCTTCATCTTTCCAGGAATCGTCGTTTTCCACCTCTTCACAGGCCTCCTGCATCAGCTCGCCCCAATGCTGGCGGCGTTTCTTTTCGTCGCTGTCATCTTCGGAGGGTTGCACTCCTTCCTGGGCGTCGGCCATGTCTTCCAGAAGGTGGTCCCAGCCCATGACGAAGGCGGTCTTTTCATCGGAGTCATCGTCATCGCCGTACTTCTCATAGGCCTCCAGGCTGGCATCGGTGAGGCGGTCGGAGGCCTTGAGCTGCTCCTCCCAGGCTTCTTCCGTAAAGGCCGTGTCATCATCATCTTCGTCGGCGTCTTCTTTCGGCTCGGGCCGCTGGATGATGGCGGCCAGGAAGTCGCGCATGGCCTGCATGTTGGCCAGCTTTTGCGCGCCTTCCTCGTCCTCATCCATCTCCCAAACATGCGGGGAAATGGTGATCTCAAAATCGGCGCTTTCGACGACACAGCGGCCCTGGGCAATGGTGAACCATTCCAGGTAGAGGCTATTGCGCCATTCGGTGGGCACTTCGGCGATGCGGTCCTGGCGATAGGCCTCCTTCCATTCCTCCTCAGGGACGGTGAAGACCTTGACCTTGCGTGAGGCGGTGATGTCGCCCGCCATGCCGGTGTGTGCACCATGCAGGTGACGGGCCTCGGGCTGGTCCAGCGGGGTGGGATTGACAAAGGTCACCCGGGTGCCTGCGACATCGCGCCAGGCATCGCCATCGAGGTCGAGCTCCACCGGCTGGGCGCGGCCGATGAACCAGAGCTTCGCACGCACGCGGCCACGCTCGGTGTTGTCGATCTCACCGTGGGTGATGGAGGTATGGAGGCGCAGGGCCATGGGGGACGGGCGGTTGCCTAACAAAGAATGGTTTAATCAGGCCTGCAGCGCCTGCTCGATGTCCGCCCACAGATCTTCTACGTGCTCAATGCCCACGGAGAAACGGACGAGTCCATCAGTGACGCCTGCTGCTTCCCGGATCTCCTTCGGGATGGAGGCATGGGTCATGGTGGCGGGATGACAGACGAGGGACTCGACTCCGCCCAGGCTCTCCGCCTGGGTGAAGAGGCGCAGCCTGCGGATGAAGGTCAGGGCTTGATCCTGGGTGTGGCCGAAGTCCGCCAGCATCATGCCGGAGCCACCACGCATCTGCTTTTTCGCCAGCTCATACTGCGGGTTCGAGGGCAGGAAGGGATAACGCACGCTTTTCACGCCGTCACGCTCTTCCAACCGCGTGGCCAGCTCCAGGGCATTGGCGCTGTGCCGCTCCATGCGCAGGGCCTCGGTCTTGGCACCGCGCGAGGTCAGCCAGGCATCGAAGGGGCTGGGCTGCAAACCGAGGGCCTTTTGGGCAAAGATCATCTTTTCCTGCCACTCATCCGAGTTTGAACAAACCGCACCGCCGAGGGCATCGGAGTGGCCGTTGGTGTACTTCGTGGTGCTGAGCAGGGAAAGGTCCGCGCCCAGGTCCAAAGGCTGCTGGATCAGGCTTGAGGCAAAGGTATTGTCCACCACCACGGTGCTGCCGACGCTGTGGGCCACCTCCGAGATGGCGGCGATGTCGAGGATCTTGAGCAAAGGATTCGTGGGCGACTCCAGCCAGACGAGGGCGGGTTTCAGCTCCGCAATGCGCGCGTAGTTGGCGGGGTTGGCCAGGTCCACGTATTGGATCTCGACATTGAACTTGCGCAGCACGCGCTCAAACAGGCGGTAGGTGCAGCCGTAGATGTTTTGCTCCGAGAGGATGGTGTCGCCTGCCTTCAGGCCAAAGGCGATGGCGGTGATGGCGGAGACGCCGCTGGCGAAGACGGTGCAATGTTTCGCATTCTCCAGGCTGGCCAGGGTGTTTTGCAGGTTCCTGTAGTTCGGGCTGCCGCTACGGGTGTAATCAAAGCCGCCGGGATTCCCCGTCTCGTAGGTCGAGGTCATGTAGATCGGCGGGATCACCGCGCCGGTCTCGCTGCGGTAATCCTGGCCGATGTGGATGGCTCGCGTCTCAAAACGTGCGTCGCCGGGCACCGTGGGGTCGTCTTTCATGGTTGGGGCCTGCAAACAATCATGCGGCGGGGTTGGTGTCCAGCCTCACTTGTCCCAGGCCATCTGAAAGCCAGAACCTCACCTCTTCTGCTCCTTCAACCACACGCTCAGCGCACGGACGTTTTGCACAAAGGTATCCCCATGGATCACACCGCCTTTGGGGGAGGTTTTCTTGCCATCCGCATCGCGCATGATGCCGCGTTCGTCCTTGGTTTCGGTCCAGGAGCCATCGGGCTTTTGTTCAGACAAAATGGTGGTGATGTCTTTCTCAGTCGGGGACGATGACCAGCGTTCTTTTTCCGTCCGTGGAAACTCGACCGGTTCATCGCGGAAGATCTTCCGCCCAATGTCCTCAATGGCATCCAGCTCGCTGTCCCAGACCCAGCCGTAGTTGGAGGAGGCCTTTTTATCGCTGTAGGTCAGCTCGAATCCTTTGCCACCTTCACCCCGCTCAAAGTAGAGCGGCTTGTTGGTCTGGAGCTCATAAAAGCGGGCCAGCTTGTTTCCAGGCAGGAGGGACTTGCGCAAATAACCGATCGCCTTGGCCACGGGCGGCAGATACTTTTTATCACCCGTTGCGGCACTGAGTTTGAGCAGGGCCCACATGGCGGCTTGGGACTCACGGCCGCTGATGGAACTGGGCTCAAAGGCACGGCTCCACACCGGCTGCATGTCGGCATTGTATTGCTGCGCCCAGGCTGGCTGGGGATCGGGCATCTGGGCGGTGAGCAGGAAATCGCCGCCGCGTTTGGCAGCGGCCAGATACTTGTCATCCTGACGGAGCTGCCACGCGAGCAGCAGGGTGCCCATGAGCGTGGCATGGGTGTTGTCATTGAGGACATAACAGCCCGTGAAATCCTTTGGCCATTTGCGCGGCCAGTCGGCGGGATAGTTTCCCGGCCTAACCGGGTATTTGTCCACAGGCGGTGGCGAGGCAGGCCAAGTATCGAAACTGGCCGACCATCCCCCGGCGGGATATTGAGCATTCATGAAGGCCTGGAGCGCATAATCAGCGGCCTCGCGAATCTCCTCATCCTTGCCCCCTAGGGAGTGGTCCACCCGCACCAGCAAGCGTGTGGCGGCCTGCGTCACATCATCGTCCACCGTGGAGAAGTTCGTGTCCTTGTGCTCGCGCTGCCGCCAGATGTGCCACCCAGCTTCGCCCTGGGGGAACTTTTTTCGTTCGATCAGCTCTCCCTCTGTATCGCGGCGATAGAGATGCTTCTCGCGGCTGCGCTCATCGAAGTGGCCTGAGTAGTCCCAGCCTCCGGAAGTGAGCTGCGTCCGGCTGACCGCATGGGCCGCATCCACCGCCGCTTTGAGACAGGCCTCATCCTTCGTGGATTCATAGGCATCCAGAAACGCCATGCCCACCGCCGGCGTGCCCGGAGGCTGAATCCAGATCGTATCTGGCCCTGGACTGCCCTCCGCCTCACGCAAGGTGAAGTCCGCGCTGTAACGGTAAACATAGCCGCCATGCACGGCGGCCTTCTGATGATAAAAGGCGACGGCTTTGGTCAAAGCGGTGCTGACTTCACCCGTGCTGGCCGCATGGCCGGTCAGGGTGAGCGAGAGGAAGAGAAGGACGCGTTGCATGAGGAGTGCTTTGTGTTTGTCGCTTTTGTAACAATGGTTAGGCATCGCCACCGCGGAATCTCGATCGCGAACGATTACAAATGCATCCCTCACAAGCCGCAAGAATATTCTTCTAACCGCCTGTTATTCAGTGTCAGACCAACACGCTTTCGGTTATTCAAAGCGATAGCCTGCGCCGTGGACGGTGCGGATGATGCGGGGATTGGCCGGGTCTTTTTCCACACGTTTGCGCAACTGGGAGACATGCTGATCCAGTGCACGGCTTTCCGGGAAGTAGTCCACACCCCAGACTTCATCGGCCATCGTGTTGCGGTCCACCACCTTGCCACGGCGTTCATAGAGCAAGGTCAGCACCTTCACATCACGAGGGCTGAGCTGGATCTCGCCGCCCTCGCGGTAGGCGCGCAGTTCGGCAGGGACGATGCGCAGATCATCCATGGTGAAGTCTTCCGAGGTCGGCTTGGTCCCAACACGTCCCGCCGTGCGGCGCAGGATGGCGCGTATGCGGGCGATGATCTCCTTTACGCCAAAGGGTTTTGTCATGTAGTCGTCCGCACCGAGCTCCAATCCCAACACGGTGTCGATTTCCTCCGCCTTGGCCGTGAGAAAAAGAATGGGCACGTTTTCATCGATCTTGCGGATCTGTTTGCAGACCTCATAGCCATTCTGACCGGGCATCATGACATCCAGGCAGACAAAGTCAGGCCGCGTGGCCCGGAAAAAATCAATCGCCTGCAGGCCATCGCTGGCCGTGACGAGATCATAGCCTTCCATGCTCAGGACTTCGCGTAGAGCCTCGCGAGTGTTGTTGTCGTCTTCGGCGATGAGGATTTTCATAGGGGTCGGACTGGGAGAGTGAGTATGAATCTAGCCCCATCTTTATACAGGCTGCAAACCTCCAGTGAGCCGCCGTGCAAATCAGCCAGTTCACGGGAGATGGTCAGACCAATACCGGTCCCGCTGACACCTTCATTCAAATCCGAGCGCAGGCGCTCGAAGGGTTCAAAGACCATGCGCCTTTTCCCAGGGGGAATGCCCGGTCCCCGATCCTCCACGATGACCCGGGCGCTGCTTCCCGCAGTTTCCGTGCGGACACAGACCCATTTCCCATGCGCCGCATATTTATCCACGTTGGAGAGCAGGTTCCCCAAGATCTGCTCCAGTGCATCGGCATCCGCATTCATGACCGGTGGCCCATCCAAGATAAGCTGCACCTGAAAGCCTTTCGTTTCCAGCAGCGTCCGCCAATTATCCACAGCACGGCTGACCACTTCATCAAGGACGATGGGCTTCGCCTGCACGCTCAATTTATCACGCTGCTGGCGGGCATAATTCAGCACGTTTTGAATGAGGCGATTCAGGCGCGCGGTCTCCGTCTCGACGACTCTCAGGTGACGCTGCGCAATCGCATCCCCGCTTTCCTCGATCCGGTGACTGGCCATCTCCGTGTAGAGCTGTATGTTTGTCAGCGGTGTCTTCAGCTCATGCGAGATCTGATTGACGAAGCTGACCCGCTGCTGGGCCAGGCGTAGCTCGCGGGCATTTTCACGAAAGAAGGTCCAGGCCAGGGCGATGACCAAGATGCAACCCGAGCTAACGCCTAACAAAATGGGAAACAGATAGGGTTTGGGAAACTCCACCTGGGCAGGCGAATAGCTCAACACCCATTGGGTGAGCGGCGCAGAGCATTGCCGGCGGGCCGCAGGCATCCCTCTCGAACCCGAGAGAAGCCGACCCGATGTGTGCAACGGGATGCCAGTGTTCGTGGTTAATAGGAGACGTCCCGGATAATTTTGCAGACCCGGTGGAGGCAGACGCCCATACAGCGCATTTCGCAACAGCTTGCTGTCCAGCCTGGCGCAAACCAACTCGTTTTGCGCCGCCATTCGCCAGTAAATAAAATCCCCGTCCGTGACATGCCAGCCGGAGGGAAAGCCCAGATTTTTTTCCCGCCTCACCAGCCCCTTGAGATCATAGTGATCCGCGCGCGCAAAGGTCATCCAAACAGCCTGACGACTCCGGTCCGGTTCCACGCTCGATGTGGATTGGCTGATTGGGTAAAAGGGATCTGAGGTATCCATGGGCTTGGCCGAGGAGCGCAGAGTGGTCATCAGGATCAGCGAACGCGTCTTGGCATCCGCTCCGTCCCCCTGCGTTTCCCCCGCCTTCTGTGAGATAATCTTCACCGATCCACCCACGGTTGCCACCCAGGTCTCCTGAATCCATTCATGTTTGGCCAAAGACTGTGCGACCGCTGCCCCCGTGGCTTGTGGAGAGGCCATCATTTCATCGAGCAAATCCGTGAATCGACGCAGGTCATCGACCAGTTGATGATCCGCACTCGCCAGACGTTCCGCCAGCACGGCCTGCATGGCGGAGTCGGTGCTGCGTGCCGCATCCCGGATAAGATAGGTACCCAGCCAGGTCAGCAGCGCCAGAGGCGTGATGACCAGCAAGAGGAGCAAAAGATTGGTGCGGCGCTGCTGCATGAGCTTCCCAATACGATAAAGCCACGCAGCCCACGCAAAAGGAAGTTTATGCTGATAATGTTCGCGCCGATGAGAATCAGCCGAGCCATGCATCTGACTCATGATTCGTTGCTTTCAATGAGTCTGTCTGCGGGTAAGGCTTATTTTCGACCTGCAATAACGCGGTAGATCAGTAGCAGGACCAGCGAGCCTACAATCGAGATGCCCAGGCCGCGAAGGTCAAATTGCTGCACCGAGCCAAAGCCAAGCTGCGTGCCCAGCCATCCGCCCACCGAGGCACCCAGAACACCCAGGATAATCGTGATGAAGCAGCCGCCAGGGTCCTTGCCCGGCATGAGAAATTTGGCAATGCCACCGGCCAAGAGGCCGAGAATGATCCAGGAAAGAATGCCCATAATTTTAGTTCTACAATTGGTTATTCAAAGATACGCCCTGACCCATCAGATGCCTACAGGCACCTATCGGCCAGAAAATTCACAGGCACTATTCTGTGACTTTTTCAACAGCGTCACGAACAGGCTCCCCTGGACGTGCATCGAGACCATCATCGATCTTGTCACCGATTTTTTCCCCCAGGCTTTTTTCTCTGCAACTGACTGTCGTCAGGGAAAGAGCGGCGGCAGCGAATGTCATGGCGAGGATGCGAAAGAGTTTCATAATGTTTGTTAGGTTGATTTAAACTGACGAGGCGGAAATAACCGCTGAAGCAATAAGCGCACAGGCCGTGCCATCCGCCTTTCGAGACGTCTATCTCTCTGATTATCAACATCTTAACGAAACTGATCGGTCATTACCGATAAGCATTTCAGGCTTTTCGCCCGAGCTTGGTGACCCTTCATCATGCTCATTGCACGAGCTGATTTAGGGGTCTTTCGTCAATTCGCTTTACATCGTGTCATTTATACACTTTCATACATCATGAAACATGTCTATGAGTATCCACGCGCCGCACTCACGGTGGACTGTGTTGTCTTCGGCTTTGACGATGCTGAATTGAAGGTGCTGCTCATTGAGCGTGGCCTCTCTCCTTTCAAAGGACGGTGGGCACTCCCCGGCGGTTTCGTCCGTGTCGAGGAGACCTTGGATGAAGCCGCCCGTCGCGAACTGGTGGAAGAGACCGGTTTGGAGAAAGTCTTCCTGGAGCAGCTTTACACCTTCAGCCGTGTGGATCGTGACCCCCGCGAGCGCGTCATCAGCGTCGCTTATTATGCCCTGACCAAACCCACGGATCACCGCACCCAGGCCGATACCGATGCCGCCGATGCGCAATGGTTCCCTGTCAGCCAGGTGCCCGCCCTCGCCTTTGACCACGCCGACATCCTGACCACCGCGCTGGAGCGCCTGCGTGGCAAGCTGCGCTACGAGCCCATCGGCTTCGAGCTCCTGCCCGCCAAGTTCACCCTCAGCCAGCTCCAGCACCTTTATGAGGCCGTGCTCGGCAGCAGGTTGGACAAGCGCAACTTCCGCAAAAAAGTCCTCAGCTTCGACCTCCTGGTCCCCCTCAACGAAACCCACCGCGAAGGCGCCCACCGCCCCGCCCAGCTCTTCCGTTTCGATCCCGTGCGGTATGAGAAGCTCAAGAAAAAGGGGTTCTTGTTTGAGATATGAATGCGTCCTCAAATTCTCGCCGTGAAATCGGTACCCGAGAAAACCTTCTGCATGAAATGCAGAAAGGTTGGAGACCCACATGGCTGTTCTTTTGGGGTCATCAACCTGCCAAAAACGGCTTCATGACGTCTTCATGTTTCAGCCAGTGGTGGAGCGGTCATCCATTCACCGTTAATAGCATCCGTTACGCTACCGCTGAGCACTACATGATGGCTGAAAAAGCCCGATTGTTCGATGACGCAGGGACATTGGATTCCATCCTTGAAGCAAAAAGCGCCGCCGTGGCAAAGAAACTCGGCCGCCAGGTCAAAGGCTTCGACGAGTCTCGATGGCTTCAAGCTCGATGGGGCATTGTCGTTCAGGGCAACCTCGCAAAGTTCAGCCAACACAACGAACTCCGCGACTTCTTGATCCAAACCGGAGACCGGGTGCTCGTTGAAGCCAGCCCTTTTGATCGCATCTGGGGCATCGGCATGGCCGCTACAACGGAAGGGGTTGAAAACCCCGCGAGGTGGAAGGGCCTTAATCTTCTCGGCTTTGCGCTAATGGAGGTGCGCCATCAAATGCGCGCTGAAGCCAAGATACTTTGAATGATGAGCACGCAGTTAAAACTTAAATTTTTCCCATGAATACAATGCTCGAAACGATCAAGGCTGACATCACCACGCTCAATGTGGATGCCGTTATCAATGCCGCTAATTCATCACTCCTAGGTGGTGGCGGTGTGGACGGTGCGATTCATCGTGCGGCTGGGCCGGAACTTCTGGCAGAATGCCGGACACTACTTGGCTGTCGCACTGGCGAGGCAAAAATAACCAAGGGCTACAAGCTCAAGTCAACATACGTCATTCATACCGTCGGCCCTATCTGGAATGGCGGCAGTCATCATGAAGCGGAGTTGTTGCGCTCCTGTTACGCTAGCTCACTGAAGCTAGCTGCAGGCCTTGGACTGCGAAGCATCGCTTTCCCTTGCATCTCAACGGGCGTCTATCGCTTTCCATCGGACGAGGCGGCACAGATTGCTGTAGAGACAGTGATGGATTTTTTGCAAACGCCATCATCCATTCAGCAAGTTATCTTCTGCTGCTTCAGTGAGAGGGACCGGCAACGGTATGAACAGATTCTTCAAAATCGATCAGGTCAAACTGCGCAGCTCAAAACGATGAAGTCATGAACACAACGACCCTTTACCGCCCCGTTGGTCCGAAAGAACTAGCTCTCATTGAAAGGTTAGGATGGAAGGCTTTCCCACCCCGCCTGCCGGACCAACCTATCTTTTATCCAGTGCTCAATGAAGAGTACGCGATCCAGATCGCCCGAGACTGGAATGTGCGTGCCTCCGGGTCGGGATATGTGACACGTTTCGAGGTCGAAACGGAGTTCTTGAGCCGTTATGAGGAGCAGGTCGTCGGTGCCGCCGTTCATCGCGAGCTTTGGGTACCTGCCGAAGAGCTCCAAGAATTCAACAAACACATCGTGGGGCTGATCACCGTCACTCAATCCTTCTACCCTGTTAAGAATTGAGTTAGCGGAACCAGACGAAGCGAAACAATTGTTATACCCATCATCACGGTTTTCGCCGTCTGCTGATGCCCCGCTGATATGAAAACACCTGCCACACGAACTGCCGGGTTCCGCTTCTCATGGATGGATGCGGTGATCCTGCTGGTGGCGGGTGCATTGACATTCTGGCTTATGCGAAGGGATCACCCATTGACATGGATCGTCCCGATGGCCGTGGGGCATTTCTTTTTGTTCTGCAATGTCTTCCTGGTCTGGCGCACCTGGGAGTTGCTTTGGGCGGGCGTGTTTGTGCTGAACGTCTTTTATCACGTGACCCAGGACGACCTGTCCTGGTGGCCCGCTTGCGGGTGGCAGATGCCCGTGACGCTTTTGGTTATTCTGCTGCAATTACGTTCGCCCTGGTATCACGGGGTTTTCGCGCGGAAGATCAATCCACGTTTGGATGAGTATCTGCATCAGAAGCTGTAACCTATCCCTGTCTCTTCGCTCTTAAACCTCAGCTCCACTCCACCAGCAGTTTCAAGATCCTGATGACGGGATCAAGGATCGGTCGCCTGGTGAGGGAATGCGGACGAGGGCGTCCGCGCTCCTTACTTCGGCTTCGTGGTCATGGGGAAGTCATCGGTGCGGAAGGGCGTCACGGGGAGGCCGTCCACGCTCAGCAGATTGCACACGGGATTGTTCGCCCAAGCATAGCGCACGGCGACGGGCTGGGCGACTCCTGGGGCACTCACTTCCACCTTGTCTTTGCCGACGATCTTGGCGGTGGCCCAGACCCATTTTTTGTCTTCGCCACAGATGGCGAAGCCTTTGACTTCGCTCACGTCCACCGTGCGGAGAGTGGAGCCGAAGGTGTCCAGGGTGACGATGGCCTTGTCGCCGGCAATGGCCACGGATTTGTATTCGGGACTGCGGTAGGGCAGCTTCAAACCGTAGTCCTTGACCAGGGCGATGCGGGCCAGACGCTCGGCCACGTCACGCTTGTTGCGAGGATGGATGTCATTGGCCTCACCCAGGTCAATGATGACGGCCTGACCGCCGTTTTTGACCGCGTTTTGGGTCTTGGTCTGGCTTTCGCGCAGCTCGGCCCAAGGGCTGTCGCCGGGATTGGCTTCTTCGGCCATGTAGTCGGCCAATTGCACCCAGTAGAAGGGGAAGTCACCCTGCTTCCACTCTTTGCGCCAATGCTCGATCATCAGCGGGAAGAGATAACCGTATTCATAGGCACGACCCGCATTGCTTTCGCCCTGATACCAGATGGCTCCTTTGATGCCGTAGCCGATGGTCGGCAGCAGGACGCCGTTGTAAATGTTTCCAGGGCGGGCATTGCCGCCCAGGATCTGCTGAGGCCCCTGCGGAGCGCGGGTGGCGAAGGGCTGTTTGGCCTTGGAGGCTTCCTCCTTTTTCAGGGTCCAGGCGGCCAGGGCTTTGTCATAGTCCTGTTTCGCCTTATCACTGGCCAGATCCTTTTCACGCTGCACCCAGCCATCCATGAGGGTTTTGAAGCGGGCGTCTTTCTCCAGCACATCCCGACGCACCCAAGCCTCGGCGGCACTTCCGCCCCAAGCGTTGTTGATCAGGCCCACGGGGACATCCAGCATCTTGTGCAGGGTGCGTCCATAGAAGTAACCCACGGCGCTGAAGGGGCCGACGGTCTCCGGGGAGCATTCCTTCCACTCGCCCTTGAAATCCTGCTGCGGCTCCTGGGTGCCCACCTGCGGCACGGAGATGAGGCGGATGTTCGGATACTTCGCCATGGCGATCTCCAGATCGGCGTCCCAGGTGGAGCCGACATTCCACTGCATGTTCGACTGGCCGGAGCAGATCCATACCTCACCCACCAGCACGTTTTTGAGTTCCTTGCCGGTCGTGCCTTGGATGGAGATGGTTGCAGGCTTGGCATTCGCAGGCACCGCATCCAGAGTTACCGTCCATTTGCCATCCGCACCCACCTTGGCGGTCTTGGTCTGACCGGCGAACTGGACCGTCACCTCCGTGCCCGGAGTATCCCAGCCCCAGATCGGATTGGCCTGTTTTTGCTGCAGGACCATGTTGTCGCCAATGATGGCGGGGAGCTTGAGCTCCGCATGGGCCGAAAAAGCCAGGGCAGCAAGGAATGAGGTGAGTGCGAGTGTGCGCATATGAGAGCGCATTAGTACGAAAACAGATTCATGAACCCTTCGTCACAAATGCTCTTTTTTGATTATCCTGGATAGCCGTTAAAGAAGCGCGGGTGTTCATCACCATGGCATGTCTTTTCCAGATACCCAGCAGGCCTTACTGACCCTCGCGACAGCGCCCATACCAGGTGGCCCATAGGTGACTATTCGATCCACGCTCAATGCCGGGAATACCCTGCCAGGAGAGCTTTGGGCGTGCTCGCCGCTGTATCGCCCGCCTCTGAGGCGTCGTGTATATCAATGAGGACGGCAGTGCGGCGGAGGAAAGCCCGCCCGCCCTGACATCCGCGCCGCCAGCACCGACCCCAGCCTGATTCACACCCCGGCGCTCGCATTGTCATGTGCTGCCTTGATTTCGTTGCCATCGGCATTAAGCACATTCCTTCATCATGTCCGATGATCTTCTCAAGGCAGCCCTGGAAACCAATGGCCCTGCGATTCAGGAGCCTGCGGCAGACGACAGCACTCTGCGCAAGTTTCTGAAGGAAGTTGGACGCACCGTTCTTGATCTGCGCCATCTCTTCCTTGCCATTGGCGTCCTCATTTTAGCCGTCGCCGCTCTGGAGTGGACTCGGCAGGCCTACCCCACGGCGTTTTGGGCGACTGTCGTCCTCACGGCGCTCTGCCTTGCCAATGTCCTCTGGAATACCGTCACCCTCATCCGCCGCCGTCGGCGGGAGGCGGCTTTGCGGGAGTGGGCTGTCCAGCCCCTGCCCAGTTTCGAGGCGGATTACTTTCGCGTCGGCCCTTACACGGGCAGCGCGGCGGACTGCAAGCGCTACCGCCGCCCGGATGGCGCGGATGCGGACATCCTCGAATGGGTGAGGAAGGCCAGCGAGCCCATCCTCTACCTCTCCGGCCTTTCCGGTGCGGGGAAGTCCTCCCTGCTGAATGCCTCCCTCCTTCCCGCTCTGGCAGCCGGGGATGCGCCGACCGGCATCGTTCCTTGCCACATCATTTCGATCCCGGAGCAGGATGATCCCATCGCCTCCCTGCGTGAGGCACTGCTCACCCCTGGGGCGATTTGGAAAGATCCCACCGAGGACCGCCAAGGGGCCCCCATCGCCGAAGTCCTGGCTGATGCCTGTGTCCAGCTTAAGCGTAATGGCCGCCGCCTGCTCATCCTGTGCGATCAGTTTGAGGTCGTCCTCATCCGCCATGAGCGCGGCGCGGCAGAGACGCAGCCTTTTGCGGGTCTGCTGCAAGCCATCGCCGCAGGCCGCAGGAAGCTCTTCCCCGGCCTCACGGTCCTGCTCACCTTCCGCTCCGATTATGACGATCTGCTGAAGACCCTCCACCTGCCCCGCTGGGTGGAGGGGAAAAATGGACGCCGTGTCGCCCCCTTCTCGCGACTGGTTGCGCGTGCCTTCCTTGCTGATCCGCGCTCCGGCATCCAGCTCGCTGAAGGGCGGCTCAATGAGGCGCTGGATGAGGCGGAGGCCGTCACCAGCACGCCCGGCCTCATCCGCCCCATCGCGCTGAACATGCTGGGGAAGCTCCTGGAGCGCCATGCCGGGCATGATCCGGTCAAAATCCCCCGTGGGGCCCTCCTGGCCCACGACATCCGCCGCACTGTTGAGGCAGTCGAGGTCCGCGCCCATGCCCGCCCCGTTCTGCGCACCCTGCTCAGCGATGGCCTGCGCATCCGCCGCAGTGTAGCCGAGAGCGCCGCCGCCGCCGACCTCGCGCCCGAGCTCGTCTCCGGCTGCCTCAAAAGGCTGCTCGACTGGCCCCTCGTCCGCTGCGTGGAGGAGAGTGATGACCCGGCACACACTCGCTGGGAGATCGCCCACGACTTCATCGCCCGCCTGCTCACGCCCATCCTGGAGACGCCGCTACGCACCCTGGCGGAGCGCGTCCGCCCCTTCGTCACGCCCTCCCTGCTCGTCCTCACCCTCGGCACCGCCGCCGCCCTCTGGTTGGGGCAGGAGATCGGCAGAGAAAATGCCATCGTGGCAGAGCTTTCGAATCGCTTCGGCATCCATGCCGACGTGCAGGGGGACAAGGTCATTGCCACATCTGTGCAACACGACAAGGTGGATCAAGCTGGTCTGCCACAAATCGCCGAACTGCTGAAAGCTCTGAAACGCCCGATTGTGATCGACCTCAGCAATTGCGACGCGTTACAAAACGTCGATGGCCTCCAGGGGCTGAACTCGCTCCAGAGCCTCGACCTCAGTTATTGCGACGCGCTGCAAAATGTCGATGGCCTCCAGGGGCTGAACTCGCTCCAGAGCCTCGACCTCAGTAATTGCACCGCGCTGCAAAATGTCGATGGCCTCCAGGGGCTGAACTCGCTCCAGAGCCTCAACCTCATTGGTTGCGACGCGCTGCAAAACGTCAATGGCCTCCAGGGGCTGAACTCGCTCCAGAGCCTCGACCTCAGTTATTGCCACAAGCTGCAAAACGTCAATGGCCTCCAGGGGCTAACCTCGCTCCAGAGCCTCGACCTCAGTCATTGCCCCAAGCTGCAAAACGTCGATGGCCTCCAGGGGCTGAACTCGCTCCAGAGCCTCAACCTCATTGGTTGCGACGCGCTGCAAAACGTCGATGGCCTCCAGGGGCTGAACTCGCTCCAGAGCCTCCAGCTCAACGGTTGCACCGCGCTGCAAAATGTCAATGTCCTCCAGGGGCTGACCTCGCTCCAGAGCCTCCAGCTCAACGGTTGCACCGCGCTGCAAAATGTCGATGGCCTCCAGGGGCTGACCTCGCTCCAGAGCCTCCAGCTCAGAGGTTGCACCGCGCTGCAAAACGTCGATGGCCTCCAGGGGCTGACCTCGCTCCAGAGCCTCGACCTCAGCAATTGCCCCAAGCTGCAAAACGTCGATGGCCTCCAGGGGCTGACCGCACTGACAGAATTAACGCTCATCAGCCCTGCGTTTCGAGATGAGAAGCTAATCAGCACGCTACGAAAAAGGGGCGTTAAAATGATATTCGAGCCGAAAGCACCTAATGTTCCTTATTTTTATGGAAGAGGACGTCGACTTTACGACCTCCGACCTTACTGATCTTGGCCTAGCTGTAGCAAGAAACGGTTGGAGGAGATCCATCATACCTTTCAACCAGAATCAAGGACAGGCGAGTGCAGTGCTGCTTTTCCTGAATGCTGCATCCGCCAGTTTCATGGAGTTTTCTTTACCCAGGCGTTGGCTTTCAAGCCGGAGGCTAGAGAACGGGTACACGTGCGCGTCCTTTTCGCTCACCTCTTAGACGCAGAACGCGTGATGCGGGAAACCCGGATCTGTCTCCAGCGGTTCAGGAAGCCTTACAAGAGGCAGGGGATTCGCTGTTCTTGCCTCCGAACCTTTTTTGCGCTGATTTGTCCCAAAAGACGGCTGAAAGGGCAATTCCTCTCCAGCCGGATGGGACTCTCAGCGCTGTCAGGGGCACCCAAGGAGCGGCACTTGCTAAATGCCGTGGCTTCACACAGGGGGACTCGGTGTGTCTCTCCCTTGGGCTTTTGCCCACCTGCACCCTCGACAGTGTGTTTGGAAGCTGCGCGCTTCGCTAACCTCATTCTGGATTAAGGAGCAGGTGAATCCATCAATCCACCCGCTTTGCCCTTGGCTCGCGCGCGACCGTATCGGGAGCACCGGCGCTGGTCACGAAGGGACCATCAGCCATCGGGGCGATGTTGGTGAACCCGACCTCCGGCATCTCGCTGGGCTTACCGGCGAGGGGGAAGTCTTTGCGTAGAGGAAAATAAGGGTAGCCTTCCCACATCAGGATGCGGCGCAGGTCGGGGTGACCGGCGAACTTGATGCCCATCATGTCCCACACCTCACGCTCATGCCAGTCGGCGGTGGGCCAGACGTCGCTCACCGTGGGTACGTCCTCTTCATCGGGGATCTGGGCCTTGATGCGCAAGTGCTGGAGGTGGCCGTAGCCGTAGATCTCATACACCATCTCAAAACGTGGTTCCTGGCCCATGTGGTCCAGGCTGGAGATGTCCACCAAGTAATCGAAGTTCAACTCGTCGCGGCAGTATTTCAGCAGCGGTTTGGCACCAGCCAAGGTCACTTGCAGGGTCTGCTCTCCCCGGAACTCAGTGGTGCTAAGCACGGCTTCACCGAACTTTTCCTTCAGGGCAGTGACCATTTGTGCGGCATTCATGGGATTCGTGAAGGGGGCTCGGGTTTAAGAAAGCTCCAATTCGTTGATGAATTCGCGCTTTTGGTCCAGCACCGAGTGCTCGGTTTCAATCTTCCGCTGCAAACGCATGAGGCCTTCCAGCAGTGCCTCAGGGCGTGGAGGGCAACCGGAGATGTAAATGTCCACCGGAATGAGATGATCAATGCCCTGGAGAACGGCGTAGCTGCGGTACATGCCGCCGCTGGAGGCGCAGGCACCCATGGCGATGCACCATTTCGGCTCCGGCATTTGGTCCCAGATCCGCTTTACGGCTAGCGCCATCTTGTAAGTCACGGTGCCGGCCACAATCATCACATCGGCCTGGCGAGGGGAAAAGCGCATCACCTCCATGCCGAAGCGGCTGAGGTCATAGCGGCTACAGGCGGAGGCCATCATCTCAATGGCGCAGCACGCCAGGCCCATGGGCATGGGCCAGAGGGAGTTTTTGCGCATCCAGTTCACGGCTGAATCCAGCTTGGTGAAGACGACATTGCCCTCGATCTTAGAATCGTATGCGGCTTGGGTTTCAGCAGGGGCGACCATGGCTTTTGGAAAAAGAGGGTGAACTGGGAAGAAATACGCCCCCGCCTCCCCCCCGGCAACCCGTTTGTGAAAGTTTTCACAAGCTCGCCGGGAGGCCCAGAAACCGGGCTCAGAAGGTTTTCAGACCTGGAGGTGGTGCCCCACCTCCGCTGTAGCCTGGGGCATTCGGCGCCCCCCCGGCAGGTGGCTGTACCTGGTATCCGGGGCTGGCGGCCGGCTGCGGTGTGTAGCTGGGGTAAGTCGCCGCAGGCTGAGGCGTGTAGGCTCCGCTGTAATTCGGCTGCGGTTGATAAGCGGCTTGCTGTGGCGTGTAAGCCGGCTGCTGCTGATAGCCCCCATAAGCCGGTGCGGGCGCTTGCTGCTGCCCATAGGCCCCACCGGCAATGGTTTTCGCCGTGACCTCCACCTGCCCCATCTGCATGTACGGAATGCCGATGTGCTGGGCCGCCACGCTGGACAGGTTGATCACACGCCCTGGGTAATAAGGAAAGCGGTCATTGATGGTGACATTGACCGTGCGGCCATTCATGATGTTCTTCACCGTGACCACCGTGCCAAAGGGCAGGCTGGTATGCGCGGCGGTGTAGGCTTGCGGATAATAAATCTCGCCCGAGGAGGTGGCGCGGCCTGTGTAATGGTCCGCCACATAAGAGGCCCAGCCTTGCTCCCGATGGGCAGGGGGACGCGAGGCACAACTGACCAAAGTCAGCATCGCGAGACATATAAATCGGCGACAAAACATGCTGACGAATCAGATACACAAAAATACAAGCTTCGTCACCCTTAGAAATTAAGAAAGGTTTCGCGAAGGCCACTAAGGCGATACGGCGACCAGCGGATCATCCATGGACCACTCCTTGTCAGGCATGAAGGAGCCTGCTTGCAAAAACCTTTCCACCGCTCGCAAAACCGTGGGCCGCCACATCATGAATGTGTGGTCCGCAGGCGTGACCATGAAGTCCGCCTGCCCCGCCACCCAGCCGCCCGAGACCGTGACGATGCCATCCGACTCCGGCCCCAGCAGATCACGGAAAAAGGGAATGACAGCTTTATTCCCCATGATGATTCCGGTCCCCGGCGGCACGGCACCCAGCCGCCTGGGCGTGCTGTTTTCATCCACCCCAAGTTCATCCACCACCGGCCCGAGCAAACGACGCAACCATGGATGGTGCCCCAGTTTTTCCAGCACTTCGCTGCCTTGATTCGGAGGGCCGAGCATGACCGTGCGACCGAGCGGGAAAGAGGGATCGCGATTTTCCGCCCAGGCCCGAAAGAGGATGCCCCCCAGCGAATGCGTCACAAAATGCACCTGAGTTCCCGCAGGGATCTGAAGTCGTTCTAAAGCAGGCCGCAACCAGCCATCCACCGCCGTCCGAACCGTCGTTCGGCGCGAAGGATACCGCACGTTGACCACACGATAACCGGCGCGCCATAACCATAAACGCATTCCCAGCAAGCTAAGGGGACTGCGCCCGAGCCCATGGATCAAAACCACAGTATCTCTCAGAGGATGCATCATAATCAAAGTCTTGATCCGCAATGTGATTTGGTCAACCCTTGGCTATAGGGCTCCACAGCGAGGACGAATGGATCAAGAATCGTCAAACCCCCGGCAAGAATGAGCAGCAGCGTTGCATTGCCTGCGGACCGGGCTCTGAGGGATGCTGGCCGCGATCATGCCCAACCACCGCACCATCCAGCTCGTCGCCAGCGGCGACCTTCGCCTTTCTGCCAACCAAACCTGCTGGCCTGCCCAAAAGGCCATGGAGGAAGCCCTGGCCAAGGCCCTGAAGGCCGAGGGCTACGAGGTCAAACGTGCGCATCCCTACGATGCCAAGAAAAAGCACGGGTTTATCGCAAGCCAGCGCGAGGGCATCGAGGTTTTTCGCGGCATCGATACCGATGCACCGCTCATCGTTGCCGAGGCTGTATGGCAGTATTCGCACCACGTCCTTGCCGGGCTCACGACTCATCGCGGCCCCATTTTGACAGTCGCCAACTGGAGCGGACAATGGCCCGGCCTCGTCGGCCTGCTGAACCTCAATGCCTCCCTCACCAAGGCCGAGGTGAACTACTCCACCCTATGGAGCGAAACCTTCACCGATGCCTTTTTCAAAAACGGTCTGCGCGAGTGGCTGACCACCGGCACCATCAGCCATGATCAGTCCCATGTGCGCGATCTCTCCCTGCTGAAACTGCCCGCCGAGGACGAACTCCTGGGCCGTGACTTCGGTCGCCGTTTCGTGCTGAACAAGGCCATCCTCGGCGTCTTCGATGAAGGCTGCATGGGCATGTTCAACGCCATCATCCCGGATGACCTCCTGCACGCCACCGGCTGCTTCAAGGAACGCCTGAGCCAGTCCACGCTCTATGCGACGATGCAGACCGTCAGTGATGACGATGCCGCCGCAGCCTATGCCTGGCTGAAGAAAAAAGGATTGCAAATGAAGTTAGGCCAGGACGAGGCCACAGAGCTGACCGAGGCGCAGATCCTCCTCCAGTGCAAAATGTACATCGCCGCCGTCCGTTTGGCCGATGAGTTCGGCTGCGATGCCATCGGCATCCAGTATCAGCAGGGCCTGAAGGACCTCACTCCAGCCAGCGACCTCGTCGAAGGCATGTTGAACAACGCCGACCGCCCGCCTGTGCGCAGCGCCGATGGCAAACGCGTCCTCTTTGAAGGCGAAGCCCTGCCGCACTTCAATGAAGTGGATGAATGCGCCGGCCTGGATGGCCTCGTCACCTACCGCCTGTGGCGCGAACTCGGTTTCGCCCCGGAAAACACGCTGCACGATCTTCGTTGGGGTCAAAAGTATAACCAGGATTACGTTTGGGTCCTGCTCATCAGCGGTGCCGCCCCACCGGCGCATTTCATCGGCGGCTGGAAAGGGGCCAGCACGGAGCGCCAACCGCCCATGTACTTCCGTCTCGGCGGCGGCACGATGAAAGGCATCAGCAAACCCGGCCACATTGTCTGGAGCCGTGTCTTCGTCATGAATGACGCCCTGCACTGCGACATCGGGGTCGCCGAAGTGGTCAAACTGCCCGAGGAGAAAACCCAGCGCCGCTGGCAGGAAACCACCCCGCAGTGGCCGATCATGCACGCCGTGCTGAAAGGCGTCTCGCGGGACCAAATGATGGCCCGGCACAAATCCAACCACATCCAGGTCGTCTATACCCCGAACGAAAAACAGGCCCACCGCGCCGCCCGCATCAAAGCCGCCGCCATGGCCGAACTGGGCCTCCACGTTTCCCTTTGCGGAGATGTGCGGCTGTAAAGTACTCCCGAGCTTTAGCTCGAAAGAAGACCGCTCAAGCCACCGATATCGAGCACCCCCTTTTTTTTGGGCCGGTGTAAACCCTCACGGTTGCATCGGTCCTGCATTCAGTCCCCTCATTGTGCCATTCACCCGCTTTCGAGCTAAAGCTCGGGAGTACTTTGCCTGTCCCCGCCTGATCCATGCTCAAGCTCCCGTTCCTTGTTGCCCTCCTCGCCGCGTCCATCCGGCTGACTGCCATCGCTGCTGAGCCTGTGCCGGAGCAGAAGCTCACCTCACAAATGGACCTGGCCAGGGATGTCACCTGGACTCGCTTTTACCTGCCAAAGGTTCAGACCTTTGCCGACTACCTCAGCAGTTATGAAAAGGGCAAGGAACAGGCGCATCTGCCCACGGCGGAGGAGGTGAAGCGCCAGTATCCAAACCCCTGCGGCTACAGCACGGGCATGGAGGACGGCGCGATCCTGGGCGGGGCGATGTTGAGCGTGTTGTGCGACCGCTTCGCCGTGACCCAGGAGGAGTCCTTGCGCGATCAGGCGGCCGAAGTGTTCGCGGGCCTGCGGCGCTGCGTCACCGTGCATGGCGTGCGCGGTTTCGTCGCCCGCAATGTCTGCCCGGAGGACGGCACCGGCACTTACATCAATTCCTCCCGCGATCAGGTCACCCACTTTGTGCATGGCCTCTGGCAGTATTACCACAGCCCCCTGTCGGATGAGGCAACACGGGTCGAGATCCGCCAAATCCTCGCCGACGTCGCTGAGCGGATGATCGCCTTTGTCACCCCTGAAAACGACTACGACTTCTGTCGCGCCGACGGCACCCGCTGCCCCCTGGGCATCTGCCGCATGTGGAAGGTGCAGGCGCACGAGGCCGCCCGCCTGCCCATGATTTACGCCGCCGCCTGGGACGTGACCCGCGACGAACGTTATCACAAACAATGGCGGCAGTATGTGGTCGAGGCTATCGAGCAATCCGCCACCCCAGATGACCACAAACCCGCCTACGCCTTCTTGCAGATGCAGTGCTCCCTGGAGGTACTCCACGATCTCGAACAAGACCCCGCCCTGAAGGCCACCATCCATGCCCGGATGCTGCACGTCCGCGACCTCGCCGCGAAACGCTTCACCTGGGTGCTGGGAAAAATCGCCCAAAAGAGCCCTGAGGAAATGCGCATGCTCGGGCCAGACTGGCGCACAGTGCCCGAATGGAAAAACCAAAAAGGCTACCCCAACCCTCAGTGGGGCCCCTTCCGCGAGATCTGGCATCTTTCCCGTGAAGCCGGCGAGTCCGCACTCGTCCTGCTCATGGCCGATCCCACTTCCGTCCCCCCGTCTCAACTCGCCGCCTTGCGCGAGATGCTCAGCAGCTTCGATTACGCTCACAACGCCAGTTGCGGCATTATTTACCACCTCGCCTCCTACTGGAAGGCCCGTCGGCATGGTGTTCTCGTCCAGGAACCGTGATCCACGGGCCTTTAGCGAGCGAAGAGCCCCTCAGGAGGGAGAAATCACAACACTCTTCAGACATCTTCCGCCTCCGCCCTTTACACGTCGTCTGCTCTGTGCAAGATGCCGCGCTTTCCCGGCTGCCGCCGCAAAGTAAAGCGGTTTTGCCAAACTGCCGACACCAGCCAGCGGCAGCCTGAAAGCCCCAACCTTGCGCTTTCCTCTTTAAATTCGTCATTCGTCCTTCGGATTTCGTCATTCTGTCCCCTCCATGCCCAAAGACCCCTCCATCAAACGCATCCTCGTCATCGGTTCCGGCCCCATCGTCATCGGCCAGGGCTGTGAGTTCGACTATTCAGGCGTCCAGGCCTGCAAAGCTCTGCGCGAGGAAGGCTACGAGGTCGTATTGATCAACTCGAACCCGGCCACCATCATGACCGATCCGGAATTCGCCTTCCGGACCTACATCGAGCCGATCACGCCGGAGATGGTGGAGAAAATTATCATCAAGGAAAAGCCGGATGTCCTCCTGCCCACCCTGGGCGGCCAGACGGCTTTGAACACCGCCATGTCCCTGCACCATTCCGGCGTGCTGGAAAAACACGGCGTGCGCATGATCGGCGCCAAGCCGGAGGCCATCGAAAAGGGCGAAGACCGCCTCAAGTTCAAGAACGCCATGCTCGCCATCGGGCTGGACCTGCCGCAGTCCGGCGTGGCCCACACCATCGAGGAAGCGCGTGTCATTGCCGAGGAGATCGGCACCATGCCCCTCATCATCCGCCCCGCCTACACCCTGGGCGGAACTGGCGGCGGCATTGCGTATAACAAAGAAGAATTCGAATACATCACCGGCCGCGGCCTGGACCTCTCCCCCGTCAGCGAAGTGCTCATCGAAGAGTCCCTCCTGGGCTGGAAAGAGTTCGAAATGGAAGTGATGCGGGACAAGGCGGACAACTGCGTCATCATCTGCTCCATCGAAAACCTGGACCCCATGGGCGTCCATACCGGTGACAGCATTACCGTGGCCCCGATCCAGACACTGACAGATCGCGAATACCAGATCATGCGCGATGCCTCCTTCGCCTGCATCCGCGAGATCGGTGTGGAAACGGGCGGATCGAACATCCAGTTCGCCATCCAGCCGGACACGGGCCGCATGATCGTGATCGAGATGAACCCGCGTGTATCGCGCTCCTCCGCGCTCGCCTCGAAGGCCACCGGTTACCCCATCGCCAAGATCGCCGCCAAACTCGCTGTGGGTTACACCCTGGACGAACTGAAGAACGACATCACCCGCGAGACCCCCGCGTCCTTTGAGCCGACCATCGACTACGTGGTGACCAAAGTCCCCCGTTTCACCTTCGAAAAATTCCCTGGTGCCGATGAAACCCTCACCACGCAGATGAAGTCTGTGGGTGAAGCCATGGCCATCGGACGCACCTTCAAGGAGTCCCTGCAGAAGGCCCTGCGCAGCCTGGAGATCAAACGCTTCGGTTTGATCGGCGACGGTGCCGATGTGGTGGTGGACGAAGAAACCCTGACCACCAAGCTCACCGTCCCCAATGCCGAGCGCATCTTCTTCCTCGGCCAGGCCTTTGCCATCGGCTGGGATGTGGAAAAGGTCTTCAGCCTGACCAAGATTGACCGCTGGTTCTTGAGGCAGATTGAGGAGATTGTGAAGGAAATTGAAGCGTTTGCTGATATCCGTGCACACAGCCTTCAAATTTTTGGCCCTGCTAAAAACGATGATAGTCAACGTTTTGAAGGCGTGTGGGAAGCGCTCAAACTACCCACACTGCGAAAACTGAAAAAGTTTGGCTTTTCAGACAAACAGATCGCTTACATGACGAATGGGACGCCGGAAGAAATCCGCGAAATAAGGAAAGAACGTGGTCTCATCCCCACCTACCGCCTTGTGGACACCTGCGCGGCGGAATTCGAAGCGCAGACGCCTTATTATTACAGCACCTACGGCACTGAGGACGAAGTCCGCGACAATGACCGCAAAAAGGTCATGATCCTGGGTGGCGGGCCCAACCGCATCGGCCAGGGCATCGAGTTCGATTACTGCTGTGTCCATGCCTCCTTCGCGCTGCGCGAGCTGGGTTTTGAGACCATCATGGTGAACTCCAACCCGGAGACCGTTTCCACCGACTACGACACCAGCGACAAGCTCTACTTTGAGCCCCTGACCCTGGAAGACGTGCTGAACATCTACGAGCGCGAAAACCGCAATGACCAGGTGCTGGGCGTCATCGTCCAGTTCGGCGGCCAGACCCCGCTGAACCTCGCCAAAGGCCTGGAGGAAAACGGCGTCCGCATCATCGGCACCAGCCCGAAAAACATCGAGCTGGCCGAAGACCGCAAGCTCTTCGCCGCCCTGCTGGATGAACTCGGCCTGCACCAGGCCCCCAGCGGCACCGCCACCTCCCTGGAGGAGGCCTTGGCCATCACCGCCCGCATCGGTTACCCCAGCCTCGTGCGCCCCAGCTTCGTGCTCGGCGGCCGCGCCATGCAGATCGTTTACAGCGATGCCGAACTGACCCATTACATGAAGAACGCCGTCGAGGCCACGCCCGACCGCCCCGTGCTGGTGGACCGCTTCCTGGAAGACGCCACCGAGGTGGACGTGGACTGCATCAGCGATGGCGAGACCACCGTCATCGGCGCCATCATGGAGCACATCGAAGAGGCCGGCATCCACTCCGGCGACAGCGCCTGCGTCATCCCTCCCTTCAGCCTCAGCGCCGAAATGCAGGGCCGCATCCGCGATGCCGCCAAGAAGCTCGCCAAGGCCCTCAACGTGCGCGGCCTGATGAACATGCAGCTCGCCGTCAAAGGCGACGACCTCTATGTCATCGAGGTCAACCCGCGCGCCAGCCGCACCGCCCCCTTCGTCAGCAAGGCCATCGGCATTCCGCTGCCAAAGCTCGCCGCCAAGATCATGGCCGGCATGACCCTGAAGGAACTCGGTTTCACCGAAGAGGTCTATCCAAAGCACTTCAGCGTCAAAGAAGCCGTCTTCCCCTTCAGCAAGTTCCAGGGCGTGGACATCGCCCTCGGGCCTGAGATGAAATCCACCGGCGAAGTCATGGGCATCGACATGGACATGGGCCTCGCCTTTGCCAAAAGCCAGATGGCCGCCGGCGGCACCCTGCCCGTCAAAGGCAACGTCTTCATCAGCGTCAAGGAAAGCGACCGCGCCAACGTCGCCCGCATCGCCAAAGGCTACGCCGACCTCGGCTTCACCCTCTACGCCACCGCCGGCACCGGCCAGGTCATCAAAGACGCCGGCACCGAGGTCAACATCCTGCCGAAACTCGCCAGCGGCCAGCGCCCGAACGTCATCGACCTGATGAAGAACAAGGACATGGCCCTCGTGATCAACACCCCGTCGGGCAAAAACCCCCGCGAAGACGAGATCAAAATCCGCACCGCCGCCATGCAAAACCGCATCCCCATCATGACCACCCTCCGCGGTGCCGATGCCGCCATGCGGGCGATCAAGTCATTGCAGGGCAGTGAGGTGGAGGTGCGGGCTTTGCAGGAGTATCATAAATAGCGGCATCTGTTGTTTTAAAGTTGCCGCTTCGACAGCGAGAGCCTTAAAAAAGCCATCCAACAATGATCCCTTGAAAGTCGAGGGAAATCCCGCACGGCGGATACGGCATCTTGCCCTCAACGCCGATTGAGGCTGGCTGAGTTGGAGCCGCCTCTGGTCAGACGTGCGCAAAACCGCTGGCGAAAAAATCTTGGCACAGCGAACAGGAAAGCTATGCTCGCGCACGGTGAAACATCAATATGATGCCCTTCTCAGCGGTTCGTTAGCGCCCCGAACTAGGCGTGAAACTGCCCAAGGGGCTTCCTTTCGTCATTTTCCCACCCTCACATAAACAGAGGCGAAACCTTTGCTCCATCTGCTATGCGTTATGCTCTTGCCAAAGTCGGGTCATGGTCTCGGGTGATCAGTTTCACATGCGCGGCATGGGAAGCAATCTTCCTGATTGGCTTAGGAAAGCTCTGTGCCCAGGAAGCACCTTCTGAAGATATCAAGACGATCCTTGAAAGGATTCATCACCGGTTGGAAGCCATTGAATCTCGCCTGAATGAAGCCCAGCATCCGGCCCTCCCTCAGAAGGCCCCCATATCCTTTGGAGGGGACTTGAAAAAACAGGCCGAGGAGCAAAAGCGGGGGGATGGTGGCCCGCCAATCCCGTCCCCACAGAATTTGGGCCCGCCAACGACCCTTCCCTCCAGCAGCACGGAAACCAAGCCTGCGGCTGATTTGATTAAAGAACCCCCGACAAGAAAGACGCTCCCAGAGCTTGGTTCTGCCACTAGTGCAATTGATGTTCTGACAGGAGTTCGACAGCGAATTGACAAAAGACGGGAAAAAAGGGACGAGTTGGTGGGCATCTTCAAAGCTCAGGTCCAAGACGAAATCAGAACCTTGGAAACAAAAATGACCGAATCCAAGGATACGAAAGAAAAGAAGAAACTCTCCGATCAGATCAACGAGCTTCAGACTGAGGCCCGTTCTCTTGAACTAATCTCGCCTAACAAAAAACCAGATTCTAGCTCATGAACTGCAAATCCTATTGTTTCCTAACTACGGTTCTGGTCCTGTTGGTGTCCGCAGCCAGGGCCAAGGGCCCGGTTTTTTCCAATGAGCAAGTGGCCAGTTTTGAATTCATCGGTTCCTCCTGCCGGATATTCCCGGAGGCGACCACAGAGCCAGCCCCCGGGTCGACGCCTGCAGCGGCTTCATCGAAGCCGCTCCCGCTCACCTACTACTATGAGCCGCCTTATCTCGCCGTCCTCGCAGGCGATGGGCACGAAGTTCAATGGGACGTTGCCCAATCCCAATTGTCCATTACTGGGAGAGTCTCTTTCCGTATTCGGGACAAGGAAATTGAGAACGCAGCACGCACGGCGCTTCTCAAGGCAAAAAGAGAACTGGAGGACAAGGATTTTTCCATGTCCGTTGTCCCCGTTGATTCTTTGGACGCTCAGCTCATCGTGGCTGGGATTAAACTATCGTCTATAAAGTTAGATCGGCCTTTTGACCAGTCAGGTGAATTGACTCTGGAATTCGAACTCCCCGATAGATATCGCTGGGATGCTGTGGCCAGCACTGAACCACCTGCCGAAGTGCTCAAGGAATTGCGTTCAGCCAGAATAGACTTCGATATTACATTTGATGCCCAACAGAGTCAGCGGGACCGTGTGACAGTCATGTTTAAGCAAGCGGCTCTAGCTGAATTGGAGCAGCGGCTGAATGGAGGTCCAGGGAAAAGCGTGGCCGGGGGAGTTCCTGCTTCAGCCGATCTCGGGGCGCCAGAACTCTTCAATTCAGGGGCTCATCTTGTCACCCGCGACGAAAAGAAGAAATTTGAGCAAATCTTATCTAGCGGAATTACCATCATCGGCATCGTGGAAAATCAATCTCGCTTTGATGCCGAGTTAGGCGTTAAGATTGCTGAGGCGCTGATGCTAAAAGACGTCACACTTACGTGGGGTGCCAGCGGCGTGGAAACGCCAGGATACGATACCGAGGACCTCAAGCCTGACCGGATCAACAAAGCCTTTGCCAGCGCGTTCAAGTACGATGCAACGACTCAAACCTATTCAAGCAATACTTCGGGCGGAGCCGCATTTGGAGGGCTGTTTTCAGACTTCGGTGCCCAGGGGTCAAAGACCAAGCAGGAAATGGAAGATATGTTAAGGCAGCGCGGCCTAGTGTGCGAACTCATAGGAGAAAAAATCATTCCCAAAAAGCTGGAGGTATCCAGGGTGTCTGTGGCAAGCATTGATGCATCAACCTCCTTCACTGTTGATAATCGAACACTGGGTGCCGTAGCATCATACAAGCGGACCGTGCTATTGAGGACGCGAAGTGATCGTGCGAAGGCGACCAAACCCGTTGCGGAGTCGCAGAACATCCTGCGCAATGCCATCGGTGTCCCTCTGGGCACGATCTTAATGTGGTCCGGTCCTGCGGGGAACATTCCTGCCGGATGGGTGGTCTGCGATGGCCGCAATGAGACGCCTGATCTCAGAAACCGATTCGTTCTCGGTGCCGACCCCGGTGCGCCGATGGGGGCACCCTTGGCGGTCAGATCACACGGTGAACCTGATACGCACTCTCACTCGGTTCAGCTTCCGGAGAAATCTTACCAGACCACGAAAGCCGGCAAGCATACTCATGGCCTGCCCGGCCTCTATCTTGCCGGAGTGACTGCTCACGACGCAAAGCCTGAGTACCTTGGACCATATCAGCCAGCTACTAGCGTTCAGGTGGTCCAACCGGTATTCTTGAAGAATGATAAGGTAATGAAGCAGTTCAGGGATCAGGCCAAGAGTAGTGGAGCGTCAATTGTGGGCAGCCGGGGATTCGGGATTGGAGAAAAAGGCAAGGCTCTAGTGAAGGATACCGAAAGCCGTGAAAGCGGCGAACACGATCACATGGTGGCAATCGCGTTGCCCGAAGCCACCACCGCAAAGAGTGAGGGCGAAAACAAACCTCGCTGGTACGCCCTGCTCTACATCATGAAGATCGAATAACAGTCTCATTCGCAGCCCTGCAATTTATGAACAAACGATTTTGGCTCATTCTTTTCTCTCAGATAGTGTGGCTTTTTGATGGCGGATCCGGTGCCCAGGCCCAGGACCGCATTCACATTATTATTAGGGCGTTTATTCCCAATTCGTTGGATCAGGACACTGGATATATCAAACCCATACCAGGGCGGACCAATCAGTTTATGATTCAGCCTCCCTTGGGAAGTGGTTTTGCCACTGACCATCGAACATTTTCCTCCAACTTTTCAGCATCGGCGCGTGTCGTCACCGAATTCGTTCTGGTCGTCAATGGAGACAAGGCATCCGTGGAAAAAGTGGCAAATCGTCCCTACCACAGTTGTGGTTCCACGGAAAGCATCACCCTCGTGAACGGCAAAATTACCGGCACAGACACGAAGACGGCATCCATGAGCGTTGACGCCCTCGGCAAGCCCATGTTTGCCAATGGCATGGCCCAAATCGCAGGGCAGGCGGCGGCGGCCAATCCTTTTCTACCCTCTCCGTGGGTGGACTACAGCTTCGATATCATGTACAAACCGGGCACGAAACAGTTGTCAATCAAAGCCAATGTAGGCGCGTTTCCCGCGTTTGAAGGTTATGCCAAATTGAATTCAGGCTCTGCCGTGTCCTTGTTCAAAGCAAAGCCGACCGTAGGCGGTGTTCGGGGGCTGTGGGACGGCGGCACTGGCATCACCGACAGGCGGTTGGAGAACTCTGTAACCTTGACTCCGTAGTCTGAGGTAATCTTGCACTTGCCTGCTCGGGCGACGGGCGGCATTTTGGGATGTGCGGGTCTGGAAAATGGGTCAACGTGGAGAAAAACCTACAAATGATAAATGCGGCTAGGTGACCCTGCCCGACGCACTCCCTAACGCGCCAATTTCATGTACGCCAGTAGCGATCATGATTTCGGCGTGCGCGAGAACGACAGTCTTTTGTCGAACTGGCGCCAACCTGCATTAGGCGGTTCCGAGCCAATGGATTAATGAACTCACGCCAGGGCCTCTTTGCAGTACTGGACGCGCTTGGCCACTTCGGCAACGGCGTTGGAGCATTCGGGGATTTTGTGTTTCAGCTCGATCTCGGCGGGAAAGGTCCATTTCTCCTGGCGCATCAACTGCAGCACTTCCTTGATCGGTGTCTGGCCTTGGCCCCAAGGCACGTTGCTGCCGTCGGCGGTGCGGTCCTTCAGGTGCAGGCTCACGATGCGGTCGTGATGTTTCTCGAGCATGGGTATCGGTGACTTGCCCTGCGTACCGGCGACATAGTGACCGACCGTCTGCATCATTTCGATAATCAGCGCTACCGGCTGCAAAGTTACGTCATCATGCCTAACCATGTGCATGTTCTCTTTCAGCCAAAGGCCGGGGAACCCTTGCCTGCCATACTTCAAGGCTGGAAGGGTGTTTCCAGCCGCCTGATTCACAAGAACGGCCTCAGCGACCTCAATCCCTTTTGGCAGCCCGAATACTTTGACCGGCTCATCCGCAGCCCGGAGCATGATGACGCCGTGCGGGCCTACATTCGCGATAATCCCGTGAAAGCAGATTTGAGGTCAGGTTTCATCCTCTGGGAGCGAAGCTGATCCGAGAGGAGCGTGGGCACTCTTGCCCGCCATCGAAAAACATAGGCGGCTATGCCGCGATTATAAAGGAGGCGGAGAAGAGTCTCCGCGCTCCTCTCGCTGCACAGTATGAATGCGCCAAAGATAAACAAGCCTGCGCAAGGCCACCGTCTAGCCCGCGTTTGAAATGTGTTCGCCTGAAATGCCGATGAAAACTCTCCCCATCCTCGCTGCGGTCTTCCTTTCCATCACCATCCCCGCACTGGCGGGGGTCGTTTGTGAGGAGGGGGCGGATCAACTTATTGTCACGCGCGATGGTCGGCAGGTGCTGAGTTACCAGAAGACCGTCCAGGTTCCGGCGGGGGTGGGGGCGGAGTATGGGCGCAGCGGGTTCATTCATCCCATCTCCACACCTTCGGGCCGGGTCATCACGGACGGCTACCCGGTGCCGCATCATGCGCATCAGCACGGGCTGTTCTTTGCCTGGAGAAAGGCCACTTTTGAAGGCGAGACACTGAACTTTTGGGAACACCGCAGGGCGACGGTGCGCCATGAAAAAGTGCTGGAGGTGATCAACGAAGACATGCTGGCCGGCTTCCGGGTCGAACTGGCTCACGTCAACGGTGACCGGATAATTTTGCGCGAGACTTGGACGGTGAAGGTTCACGCGGAGACGGGTTACATCGACTTCACCTCAGAGCAGCTTTGCGTGGCGGACTCGCCCCTCAGGCTGGACCAGTTCCACTACGGCGGCATGGCGGTCCGCGGCTCGCGCCAATGGTTTCCAGACGCGCAGATCTCGGCGGGCAAAGGCGCGGTGAAGGACGAGTTCGTCGCCCGGTGCGCCATCCTCACCAGCGAGGGCCTGACCGAGGCCAATGGCAACCACAGCCGCCCCCGCTGGGTATGCATGAGCGGTCCCGTCAATGCCGTGCCGGTCTCGATCACCCTGATCCCGCATCCCACCAATTTCCGACATCCCCAGCATGTTCGCCTGCATCCCGCGATGCCGTATTTCTGCTTCATTCCAACGGTGGAGGAACCCTTTCAAATCGAGCCCGGTAAACCCTGGGTATCACGCTACCGCATCATTGCCGAAGACGGGGCGCCCGATGCGGCGAAGCTGGACGCCATTCAACGGGCGTTCGCGGGTGAGCAGTAGATGGGAAACAAGGACGAACGGGTCCAAAACGGGTGTTCCACCCAGGAGTTTCGGTTTGCGAACCTGAACATTGATCCGAACACGGCCCGCGCTAACAAACGGACATGACGCTTGATCTCCCCCAATGGTTCGACCTCCACACCCACTTTCGCCAGGGACCGGCCATGGCGGCTTATTTGAAGGCGCATCGGGACATGGGCTGTGCGGGGGCGCTGGCGATGCCGAATACGCAGCCGCCGGTTTCCCGTGTCGCGGGGCTAGCTCAAAGTGATGGATGGAGCATCGAAAGCTACACGGCGGATCTGCGGGCGGCCGGAGCGGAGGCGTTTGAGCAATTGATCGTGCCGCTTTACCTGACGCGGCAGACGACGGCGGCGATGATCCGCGAAGGGGCGGAATCGGGCCTGCTGCGCGCCTGCAAGTATTACCCGCCGCACGGGACGACGAATGCGGAGCACGGGATGCCGATGGATGACCTCATCGGGGGGGAAGTCCTGACGGCGATGGAGGAGCAGGGCGTGATCCTGTGCATCCACGGGGAGCAGCATGCGCTGAGCGGGCCGGATTACATCGATGCGCAGCAGAATGCGGAGACGCGGTTTTACACGGAGCGGATGCCGAGGCTGATCGCGGCGCATCCAAGGCTGCGGATCGTGTGCGAGCACATCACGACGCGGACGGCGGCGGCGTTTGTGGCGGCAGCGCCGAATCATGTGGGGGCGACGATCACCCCGCAGCACCTGCTTTACACCCTAGGGCACCTGATCCAGGGTCTGAAGTATCATCTCTACTGCCTGCCGATCCTGAAATTTCAGGACGACCGCGCGGCCCTGCGGGAAGCGGTGACGACTGCTGGACAAACCAAGTTTTTCGCCGGAACCGACAGCGCCCCGCACACCACCAAGGCGACGGCCTGCGGTTGCGCGGCGGGCTGCTTTACCGGCGGCTGCGCGCCGCAGCTTTATGCGATGGCTTTTGAGGAAGCAGGCGTCGATCTCGGCAGCGAGGGCGGTCGGGCGATGTTCGAGCGCTTCCTCAGTCTGAACGGGCCGGCCTTTTACGGCTTCCCGGCATCAACCCAGCGCTTCCAGATGGAAAAGGCAGCCTCGCAGACAACGATCCTGGAAACCCCGGCAGGACCCGTGACCCCGCTGCCGACGGGGATGGGGATGGAGCTGACGTGGCGGATCGTGGGGTAGGCATTTGTTTCTCCAAAGCCCATGCCCGAAATTACGCCCATCGCCACACTGCGTACCTGCTACACGGACAAGTTTGGCGTGCCGCGTCAGTCCGGGCTGGTGCCTGCCGCGTGGGGGATCGTGGAGTTCGAACCGGCCTACCGGCGGGTGGAGGCGGTGAAGGGGATCGTGGAGTTCAGTCATCTGTGGCTGATCACGCAGTTTCATTTGGTGGGGGAGGAACCGACGGCCCTGACCGTGCGCCCCCCGAAGCTGGGAGGCAACGAACGGAAGGGTGTGTTTGCCACACGGTCGCCGTTTCGCCCGAACCGCCTAACTTTGAGTGTGGTGAAGCTGGACCGCGTGGAGCTGGAGGGGGAGAAGGCCCCACGCCTGTTTGTCTCGGGCGTGGATCTGGTGGATGGGACGCCGGTTTTCGACATCAAACCGTATGTGCGTTATGCGGACTCGATCCCTGAGGCGCACAGCAGTTTTGCCAACGAAGCCCCTTCACAAGTGCCGGTGTCCTGGGAATGTGAAACCCGTCCGCCTGAAGAGGTGAAGGTGATCATTGACCAGTCTCTAGCCCAGCAGCCGCAGCCTGCGTATCACGACGATGCCGCCCGGGAGTATGTGACGGAGATCGCGGGCTGGCGAATACGGTGGCGGGCGCGGGAGGATGGCGCGACGATCAAAAGCTGCGATATCCTGGCTTGATTCTTCAGGGCTCCAACGCGAAGAGACTCGATAAAGGGTATGCCTTGCAATAGTTTTGATCACCATCAATCACCGGTTAGTCAATGATACGGTTGCACCTTATTTCGACTGTTGATCGCAATTACCTAGCGCCCTTTTTGGTCATGTTGGTGAGCTTGCGCGAGCACCTCCGACCCGGCTGTGAACCTGTCCTGCACCTCATTGCCAAAGACCTCACCTCAGCCGATTGGGAAACATTGAACTCATTGGTGGAGGTGCGGCCCGTCGAGGTATCGGATGCCACTTACGCACAATTGCCCTCCAACCAGTTTTATCCCAAGATCGTAGCCTGTAACCTGATGATGGGTGACCTCTTCGCGGGGCAGTTTGACAGGGGCCTCTTCATTGATAGCGACATGCTGGTGAGGACAGATATTGCCACCCTGTTTGAAACAAATCTGGGAGATGCCGTTCTGGCTGCGGCCATTGATGTCCCCGTCCCTGTCTGTGGGTCGGCGCGGGGTGTGCGTGATCCTGCGGTTCCGCGCATGGCACCTTATTTTAATGCCGGGCTGATGCTTTTTGATCCAAACCGCTGGGCCGCAACGGAAGTCTTCCCACGTTCACTGGAGTATCTGTCCAAGTGGGGAGCGGGTGATTTTTATACCCAGGAGGCGCTCAATGCAGTGCTCTGGGATTCATGGCTTCCGCTCGACAGGCGCTGGAATGATACGGCCGGACATGCCCGCTTAGAAAATCGGCATGACGCGCACATCCTGCACTTCAGCGGCTATTTCAAACCCTGGCGTATGAGGCTCAGCGGAGCCCAGGGTGCTGAGTACGCTCACTTCATGAAACTTACTGCACAGCGCTTCCCAGAAATCGTGATGCCTTCTGCACCCACCACGCTGGGCTCAATTTACGATCGTTTTCTACGTCGTTTAACTTACTCTTTAGAATATGCCGCCTGGCAACGAAGATGGATCTAACACCTCAAATCACTGTCATTCTACCCGCCATGCTGGGCGCGGAGTCCATCACCTGTGCCATTGAAGCCTGGCTTGCGCAGACCCGCTGTGACGCTCTCGAGATTCTTGTGCTTGTTCCCTCGCTTCCGGCTCATGTTTCCCTGGAGCCGAAGCTGCGGTTTCTGGTTATTGGCGACAGCCTCTTACACGAGGCCCGCCTCCTGGGCATCGCCGCCGCTCGCACGGAATACCTCATCATCGCGGAGGATCACTGCCTTCCAGAGCCGGATTGGACCGCGCACATGCTCGCCCGGTTGTCTGAGGGACATCGAATGCTCGGCCCGGCTTTGCGCAGCGGCAATCCGCAGACCGCGATTTGCCTCGCTTCGTTCCTGATCGGCTATGGCGAATGGACAGAGCCTGTGCCTGGCGGTGCCGTCACCGTTCTACCCGGTCACAATATTCTGCTGCATCGGAGCTTGCTGGAGTCTCTCCAACCGACCCTTCCCGATCTGATGATCGTTTGCTCGATGATGGTCAAGGCCTTACGTGCCAAAGGTCAGGCCTTTTACCTGGAACCTGCAGCTCGCATGCGGCACTATGACATTCCCTCTTGGTGGAAAACCTTTGGGATCTTCGCGATGGTAGGGACGAACTTCGGTGCCCAGCGAACACGCTCCTGGTTCCCGGGCCTGCGCTTTTTGTATTGGCTGGCCTGCCCGCTCATTGCCGGTCTGCACCTGCGCCGTGGACTGTATCATTGGTGGCGCACGGCACGCACCTCCTGGACGGTTCCTTTTCCGATGATCTGCCTCGGCGTCATCTGGGGCGTGTCCGAAGGCATCGGTGCCGTCCTGGGCCCAAGGCAAGTCGTGCGTTGGGTGGGTGCTTGTGAGATCAAGCCGGTATCCGCCCAAACCGTGCGCGAGGCCGAACGCTATCGCTGATGTTTTCCGGTGGCATCAGGCCGGCTCCGCGCTCCTGTGCGCCGCCTCATGCGTGACCTCACCCTCCCCATCCGCGCCGCCACTGAAATCGCCATCGCCCACGGGATCACCCCGGACCGCTGCGACATCTTGCAAAACGGCAGCACCCTGGTGCTGCGGCTAACGGAAACCTTGGTCGCCCGCGTGGTGCAGGATGTGGACGGACCACGACAGGGGACGGAATGGTTTGCACGAGAAAACGCCATCGCCCTGCACCTGACGCGGCATGGTGCCCCCGTGATTCCTTTACACCCGGATCTGCCTCCGGGGCCGCATGAGCATCTGGGTTATCCGATCAACTATTGGCAGTTCGTTACCAGGGTCGAGGCGGTGCCCCCGCCAGAGTTCATCGGCAAGACTTTGCATCACTGCCATGATATCTTGCGCAGCTTTCCCGAGTCGCTACCAAAGCTGGCCATCCTAACCGAAAGTTTGTCCATCTTGCGAGATCGGGAACTGTTTCCACAAGCGACCCAACAATTTTTGCGCGACCATCTGACGGCCTGCATCGAGACCTTGGGCGACTTTCCACATCAGCCTCTTCATGGGGACGCTCATCTGGGCAATCTCATGAATACCACTCTAGGCCTGCTGTGGACGGACTGGGAGGATGCCTTCTCTGGCCCTGTGGAATGGGATGTGGCGTCCGTCATCTGGAATGCCCAGATCCTGGATGAGGACCTCGATACCGTGAACCGGATTTTGGATTCCTATCGTGAGGCGGGCGGACAGATCGACCCGACGGCACTTCATCAGTGCCTGATCGGTCGCGCGGCAGTCATGACAGCGTGGTATCCCCTTCTTTACCCCAACCCAAATGCCGAACGGAAGGCAAGGCTTCAGCGACGGTTGGCTTGGCTGGAGGCACTGGCAACCTAACGAAAAGCATCGCTTTCAATCAAATGGGGTGAATAGGCGGAGGCGGTGCCCGTCTGATGAGGTGTATGAAAACTCGATTCCTTCATCTTCTTGTGGCGCTTGTCCTTGCCACCTCCCTTTCCAACTGCACCACGGCGTATGATGCCTATGGCCGCCCTCAAACGGTCGTTACCCCTGAAGGTGCCGTCATTGGTGCCGCCGCCGTGGGTCTTCTGGCCTACAGTTTAGCCAATAATAACAATGACAGGCATGACCGTCGTTATCATCGTGGTTATTCACGTTATCATCGCGGTTACCACTATTGAGATCGCAAGATGATGCCCTTGTGAAAGTCCTTTTTGGAGGCTTCCTGGTGGAATTCTCAGGGCCTAAACATTGCTTGCCAAAAAACGTATCTCTCCTGTTTTTAGGCGATCAGCTCATGGATCAACCGCCCGCCGTTGACGATGTCAATGGGACGCACACCTTCGAGCACCAGACGCTTGGAGGCATTGATGCCGAGCAGACGGTACATCGTGCGTGCGAGATCTTCCGGACCGACTGGGTTTTCATCAGGCTCGGCACCGAGGGCGTCGGACTTGCCATAGACGAAGCCTTTTTTCACGCCACCACCGGCCATGGCCACGGAAAAGACACGCGGGTAGTGGTCGCGTCCGTTGGTGGAGTTGATCTTCGGCGTGCGGCCAAATTCGGAACTGACGAGCACCAGCGTGGTGTCCAACATGCCGCGTTCATCCAGGTCCTTGATCAACCGGGCAAAGGCGATATCGAACTGCGGAGCCTGGCTTTCAAAAGAGCCTTTGATGTTCGAGTGATGATCCCAGCTCCCGTAGTTCACGGAGACCATGCGGGTGCCGGCTTCGACCAGACGACGGGCTAACAAAAAACGTTGTCCTGCGGCGTTGCGGCCATATTCATCGCGCAGCTTGGCTGGCTCGGCATTGAGGTTGAAGGCTTCACGGGCCTGGCTGGAACTGATGAGGTTGTAGGCCGCATCATAAAAGCTGTCCATGGCGGTGAGGCCGTCGGATTTTTCGGTGCTGCGGAAGTGCTCATCCACCGCTGAGAGAAGCGAGCGCCGGCGGTCAAAGCGCCTGTCGTCGATGTCCTTGGGCGCGGCGAGATCGCGCACCGTGAAGTTTTTGTCCGCCGGATCACTGCCCAGGGCAAAGGGACCAAAGGCGCTGCTCAAGTAACCGCTGCCCTGGTCCGGTGCGACGATGTTCGGGATGGCAATGTAAGGCGGCAGATTGTTACGAGGTCCCTGCTCATGCGAGATGATGGTGCCGAAGCTGGGGAACTTGATCGCCGGGCTGGGGCGGTAACCCGTGAACATGTTGTGCGTGCCGCGCTCATGCGCCGCCTCGCCATGGGTCACGGATCGGATGATGCTGATCTTGTCCAAGATCTTGGCGATGTTCGCAAACTGCCCGCCCACGTATTCACCCGTGACCCCTTTGACCGGGCTGAAGGGACCGCGATAATCCGGCGCGGCGAAGGGCTTCGGGTCCCAGGATTCATGCTGGGCCATGCCGCCGGGCAGGTAGATGTGGATGATCGAGGTGGCGATCGGCTTGTAAGTCTCCACCGCCGGCATGGCCAGTTGAGCCGCTTGCAGCTTCAGCAAATGCGGCAGTGTCAGGCCAAGGCCCGCCATGGCACCCACCTGGAGGAAATCACGGCGGCCCTGGGCGGTCGTGAAGAGATTGGTGTGGTTGCCGGAGCAAAGGCGATGCATTTTCATGAGATAAAGCTGTAGGTTCAATCTCCTTACGCCTTGCGCCCAGCATTTTTTGAAATGTAAAGTTATTTGAACAACGTGAGATTAAAAATTCGCAAGTGACACACACATGTGCATCTTTAGTTGTCGATTCCGAAAAGATTATCCTCCTCGCATGAAGGAATAACCATAATATTCGCCTAAAACTTATGCTGGATCGTGTCGTATTTATACTATCAGGAATTTTTCTCTGCCTAATTGGACATGCAGAACCAATGGTTGAACTTAAAAGACAAGCGGAATCCACATCATCTTTGCAGATGTGTTTTTCGGGAATCATCGAACCGGTTATTCTTCAATCATCTACTGATATGAAAAACTGGACTGAAATTCTCTTAATGACCTCGGATTTTAATGGTCTTCAAATCGAGCTTCCAATAAAACATAATAAAAAGTTTTTTCGGCTTAAAAAGTTAGATCATCCTATAAAATTTCAGCTCAATAAATTTCCGGACAGTGATCATTTGGGCAGGATTGTTAGTGGCCGAGAATTGCAAATCGATTTTTTTGGCACTCGCGATATTGAAGGATATCCATCTAGAGTAACTAGAGTCCAATATCAGTTAGGTAAACAGCTTTATTTCGCTGAATTAGACAATCAAAGTAATGATCTTATTGCAAAGTCAGATATACCAAAAATAAAAATTGAAACCAGACAAATAGAATATATTTCTGGATATATTATCGTTTCATCTAGAGGAGTTTGTTCACTTGCTAAGGTCGCGCCCGTGATAAGTTATCGAACTACAGAAAATCGTGCTTTGGGAAAAGCTCAAGAGGTTACCGGCGAAACTGTTACTGTATATCAGAACGAACTATCTGACGACACAAGGGCAGTTTACAGATATAATGTGCCATGGCTTTTTAAAGTGACCGAACCATTACCGACTCAGACAGATAGGATTTATAACGGTATCGTTTCTGCACTACAACACGAATATGAGGATATACAAGATCCATTAACTATTTCTATGGATGCCTTTCTTGAAGCCTCAGAAAAAATTGGTGGTGTAGTTCCCAATCTTCCAACTAAATTAACTTTAATAGCAGTTAATGCAGCAACAACTGGTTTGGCTTTTTATGAAGGCTACAGAGTTGATTCTCACTATCAAGATTACATTCTCAAAGACATATTAGTAGGTGCGCAAACAGTTTATAAAGCCATACTGCCTAATGGCGACGATCATTTTCTTTTCTCTTCTCAATCGGTTTCTGTCACTATTAATGAAGAGACTAGAAATATAGAAGCCCCAACTTTATTTATTGAACCCGATTGTGATCGGTTTCTAACTTTTGAGCATTACTCTGATGTCCACAACAAGCCATATATACGAAATGAAATCATTTTTCAAGATTCGAATACACTATACGAATACTATCAAAATTTTGATTATATTGAAGGAGCGTCTAGTTTCTCCAAGAGCAGCGTTCGTCAATTAGCATCTGTTGGGCGGGCAAGTGCTAACATATCATTTTCAGCCAGCACCTCATCGATTAATTATAATTCCATTCTAGCAGTCAGCAGTGATACGCATCAGATCAAGGGCACTGTAATTGCTGATGGTCGATTTTATTTTAAAATTCGGCGTCCAGCCGATTATAACGATGTCAATTTCGTGGATGTTGACCTTAAAACCAGTGGTAATACAACAGAGATTTCAGGCACTTTATTAACAGGTGTCTATCCTATTTTTAAGCAATCAGGATCTACAGCTTCTGTTATCTCTCTTGGTCTGAGTAGTCCTTATGGTGTGGATTATTTCTCTCGTGAAAACGCTCAGTCTTCCGTCGTTTTAGAATCACAAGGAAGCTTGACACTCTCAATTCTGGGACAAAAAAGAGATATCCAGATGAAGTATAGGAGATATGAAAACTAACGGTGGCCATTTAATAGATTAAAGTATGAAACGTGCGTATTATTTCAGTTTATTAGTTGCTCTCTTTCTCAGCCTGCCTGCCAGCGTGCTGGCGGAGCTTTCCCTGCCGCATTTTTTCAGCGACCATATGATCCTGCAGCGCGAACGGGCGGCAGCCATCTGGGGAAAGGCGGACCCCAAAGCGGAAGTGACGGTGGCTTTCAAAGGCAAGACGACCACGGCCACGGCGGATGATCAAGGACGCTGGAAGGCATCCATCGAGACGGGTCCTGCAGATGCCAAGGGCGCGGAACTGAAAGTGACTTCGGGCAACCAGAGCAAGAGCATCGTGGACGTGCTGGTGGGTGAAGTCTGGCTGGCCTCCGGGCAGTCCAACATGTATTTCACCATGAACCGGGTGCCGGCCTATGAGGAGCTGATGTCGAAGGCCAACTACCCTGCCCTGCGCATGTTCAATGCACCGCTGGTGACGGCTGAGGAGCCACAGGATGACATCGAGGGCGAGTGGTCGCTGTGCAGCCCGGAGACGGTGCCGGGATACTCGGCTGTCGCGTTTTTCTATGCGCTGAAACTGCATCAGGAGCTGGGCATTCCTGTCGGGGTGCTAAAGACCTGCTGGGGTGGCAAACCGGTGGAAACCTTCACCAGTCGTGAAGCCCTGAACACCCTGCCCGGCACGAAGCTGATGGTGGACAAGCTGATGGAAGAGGCGGCCACTTACGATCAGGCCACCGCCGATGCCCAATATCAGAAACGCCTGGAAGAATGGAAGGCCACGATGGCCGCCGCAAAGGGCAAGTCGGCTGAGCAGCGCAAGCGCCTGCCGAAAAAACCTGCGGCCCCCAAACCACCCCTGCTTACCGAAGGCAAACCAGGGGTTCTTTTCAATGCCATGATCCATCCCTTCGCCGGATACACCCTGCGCGGGGCCATCTGGTATCAGGGGGAGGGCAATGCCAAAGCCGGTGCCGTGCCGTATGACCAGACCCTGCCGCTGATGATCCGCGACTGGCGTCAGCGCTGGGGGGATGAGTTCTCCTTCTACTTTGTGCAACTGGCCAACTATCGCGAGCCATCCACAGCCCCCGGTACCCAGGACTACTGGGCCCTGCTTCAGGACCGCATGCGTCACATCTTGCAGACCACACCCAAGACCGGGATGGCCGTGATCAACGACGTGGGCGAGGTCAGTGACATCCACCCTAAGGACAAGAAGACACCCGGAGAGCGCCTGGCCCGCTGGGCATTAGCCAAGGACTACGGTCGCGAGATTGTGTATAGCAGCCCGCTCTACAAATCCAGCCAGGTGCAGGACGGCAGTATCAAGGTCACCTTTGAACATGTCGGCACCGGTTTGAAAGCACGGGATGGCGGACCGCTGAAGCGCTTTGAGATCGCGGGTGCGGACCGGGTTTGGCATTGGGCCGAAGCCAAGATCGACGGCAGTGACAGTGTCATCGTCAGCAGCTCTGAAGTGAAGCAACCCGTGGCCGTTCGTTATGCCTGGGCCTCCAATCCCGAAGGGGCGAATCTGATGAACAGCGAGGATCTGCCTGCCTCCGTTTTCCGCACGGATGACTGGGAGGATGTGGAACCCAAGGAAGGTACCGTCTCCACCACGGGCGTGGAGGCGCGCCGTGCCTTGGCCACTGAAATCAAGGCCCTGAATGCAAAGTTAAGCAAGCTCGATAAAAGCAGCGAAGAGTTCAAAACCCTGCGCAAGAAGATCCAAGGAATGCTGGCGGAGCTCAAGGCTTTGGCACCGAAGAAGTGAGTTCATGGAGACAAGCCAAAGTGGAGATTCCGCCACATGACCTGCATTGACCCCGGGGCGTAATGCTGGATTTTAAATGTTTATGCCTTTTCCAAATGCCCTTCCCACAGCGCTGGAACCTTACGCGGATCGGGTCCGCGACCTGATCGAATGCGGGCAGGATTTCCATCGCCGAGGTTGGTCGCTGGGCACAAGCAGCAACTACAGTGTGGTCGTGGAACGCGAGCCACTGACCCTCTTGATGACAGGCAGCGGGTATGACAAAGGGCGTCTTCAAGGAGATCAATTTGTCCTGGTTGATGAATGCGCCAAGAGCCTGGACACTGCTTTTCCCAAACCCTCCGCAGAAGCCCTGCTGCACACCGTTTTGGCCCAGCACGCGGGGGCTGGGGCCGTGCTGCACACACACTCCATCTGCGGCACGGTCTTGAGCGAGGGCTTCCTGAAAGATGGGGCCTTGCGCATCTCAGGCTATGAAATGCTCAAAGGCCTTTCCGGCATCACCACGCATGAGGCGGAGGCACGCATCGAGATCCATGCCAACACGCAGGACATCGCCGCTTTGGCGGAAGTGATCGCGGACCGTTTGCAGGACAAAACGAATCCCCTGAAGCACGGGTTTCTGATGGCAGGTCATGGCCTCTACACCTGGGGTGAAGACATCGCTTCCGCACGCAGGCAGATCGAGGTGCTGGAGTTTCTTTTCGAAGTTGTCACGCAGAGGCGCTTGATCTTTGGGTCTTTCTGAAGCGGACTGACATCTTATGGCCTGCATTCGCATTCCCTCGGAAGACCGCATCTTGGATGATGCGGAGATCATTCGTGATTTTTTGCTGCCCTTCGGCATCGCCTACGATCGCTGGGCGGTAGCGGGACGCATCGACCGGGATGCTTCTCAGGAGGAGATCTTGGCCGCTTATGCACCGGAGGTGGAGGCCCTCAAAGAACGCGGCGGTTACATCACGGCGGATGTGATCGATGTGACGCCAGACGTGCCCAATCTCCAAGCCTTGCTGGACAAGTTTAACAAAGAGCATCGTCATGCGGAGGATGAGGTGCGCTTCATCGTCAAGGGACGCGGCATTTTTTACATTCATCCTGAAACCGAAGCGCCCCTGTTCTCCATCGAGATCGAAGAGGGCGATCTCATCAATGTGCCTGCCGGGACCAAGCATTGGTTTGACCTGTGTGCGGACCGCACCATCCGCGCGATTCGTCTGTTTCGTGAAAAAGCCGGTTGGACGCCGGTTTACACGGGGGATGACATTGCCAACAACTACCAGCCGCTTTGTTTTGGCCCGAACTACATGGCGGCCAAAGGTATGCGCATTGAGCAAGCGGTGGCCGTGGCATGATCGCGTTTCATGGCCAAGTCATCCTTCTAGACATTGAAGGCACGGTTTCACCTCTGGCCTTTGTGCATGAGATTATGTTTCCGTATGCGCGGAATCATGTCGCCGCTTTGCTTGAGGCCTCCTTCGATGCAGAGCCGGTGCAAACGGCCCTGGATCAAATGGCCCGTGATGGAGGTCACCAGAATTTGTCAGAGTGGTGCCCACCCGGCAGCTCAACCCATGAATGGATTGTGAATGCCGTCCACAGGCTCATGGATGCGGATGTCAAGGCCACGGGTCTCAAGATGCTTCAAGGTCTGATCTGGGAGCAGGGTTTTCTCAACGGTGATTTGCGCAGCACCTTGTTTGAGGATGTCGTCCCGGCATTGAAAGCCTGGCACGAGGCCGGTCTGGACTTGCGCATTTATTCCTCCGGCAGCGTCCATGCCCAAAAGCTGTTCTTTTCACACACTCAGGCCGGGGATCTGACGCCGTTATTCTCAGGTTATTACGATACGACCATCGGCTCAAAAAAAATGGCGAACAGCTACACTGCGATTGCTGCAGATATCGGCCGTTTGCCAGACCAGGTCCTCTTTATCAGTGATGTCGTGGATGAACTCGATGCGGCCAGAAAGGCAGGCATGATGACCGCCCTGGCATTGCGTCCGGGAAACAAACCTGTCTCCGCAGGCGATCACCCTCACCTCACGTCTTTCGATCAGATCCATTTCGCATGAACATTCAGGGCCAACCCCATCGCTCCATTGAAGCCGATCCCGGCGCGCAAACAGTCCGCATCATCGATCAGACATTCCTCCCCCATCAGGTGGAGTGGCGCACCCTACAGAAGATGGAAGAAGCGGCTGAGGCCATCCAAGTCATGCGCGTGCGCGGGGCACCACTCATCGGGGCCACCGCAGCTTACGGTCTTTTCTTCGCGCTGCGTGACAATGCCTCCGATGCCCAATTGCAACAGGCCTATGAGACCCTGCATGCGACGCGACCGACGGCGGTGAATCTACGCTGGGCTCTGGATCGTGTGAGGCGCGTCGTTTCACCACTGCCGACTGAGAACCGAGCACAAGCCGCATGGAATGAAGCCTCGGCCATTTGTGAAGAAGATGTGAAAACGAACCATGCCATTGGCAAACATGCCCTGGCCTTGTTTCGCGCTATCCAGGAAAAAAAAGCTGATCCATCTGCACCGCTGAATGTGATGACCCACTGCAACGCCGGGTGGCTGGCCTGTGTGGACTGGGGCACGGCCATCTCGCCCATCTATCAGGCCCATGATGCCGGTCTCACAATCCACGTCTGGGTCAGTGAAACCCGCCCCAGAGGACAGGGTGCCTCTCTAACGGCCTTTGAACTGCGGGAACACGGCGTGCCGCACACACTGATTGTGGATAACGAAGCCGGACACTTGCTGCAACGGGGACTGGTGGATGTCTGCATCGTCGGGGCCGACCGTGTCACCTCTCACGGTGATGTGGCGAACAAGATCGGCACTTATCTCAAGGCCCTGGCAGCCGATGCCCATGATGTGCCGTTTTATGTGGCGGTGCCTGTGAGCACGATTGACTGGACGCTGACCGACGGCATTCGCGATATCCCAATTGAGCAACGCAGCGCACGCGAAGTCACGCACATGCCTGGCCTAACAGAAGAAGGTATCCGGCAGGAAGTGCTCATCACTCCCGCCGGAACTCAAGCCCGCAATGATGGCTTCGATGTCACCCCAGCCAAACTGGTGACCGGATTGGTCACCGAGCATGGCGTCTTTGAGGCCAACGCAGAGGCCTTGGCGCGATTGATCCCTGCTCTGTAAAATCAGTTCCACTCACCCACGCTTCTCGGCCTCATCCTCATGTCCTGCCAAGCCATGAGAGCAAAGGGACCTTTGCTTCAACAAACCATCCTTCTGACGTGGCTGAAGACATCGAAGGGTGCCGATGGACTCAATCTGCAAAACGATAAAAGGGAGGGTTAATTGTCGTTTGCAGGCGTTTTCTTCTCGGCTTCGCGAAGTCGGGCCACTTTGGATTTGTAACCCGCAGAGAGATTGAGCTGGGAGCTGCGCAGATGCAGGAGCATTTCATCGTGCATGTGCTGGAGGGTTTCGCGATGCTCAGGCTTTTCGGCCAGGTTGTTCATTTCGAGAGGATCTTCTTGGAGGTCGAAAAGGAACTCTTTGTCCTCCTCCGCCCACCACTTGTAGCGGGCGTCACGTGCCATCACACGCAGGGGTGCCACGGTGCCGATCTCGCTGATGGCAACACGTCGCACGGTTTTCCTTTTGCCGGTCGCAACGGGCAGTTGGGACACCGCAAAACGACCAGGTGTCAGTTCACCGCCAATCGCATCCACGATGGTCGGATAGACGTCCATCATCTGCGCCGGAGCCGAGGTGCGCCCGGCCTTCACCTGGCCCGGCCAGCGCATCATCATTGGTACACGGACGGACTCTTCATAAAAACGACCTTTGGTGAGGTAGCCATGCGCACCCATCATCTCACCATGGTCGGCTGTGAAGAGGACCAGCGTGTTGTCCCAGGTGCCGCGCTTCTTCAGCGCCTCCACCAGCTTGCCGACGCATTCATCGACGAGGGCGATTTTGCCCAAATAATTGGCCAGGGCCTCGCGGGTCTCGGCATGGTTCAGCGCATGGCCTTCGCGAAGGTAAACCTCCGGCACATTGGCTGGCAACGTCAGCTTCTCAGGATCATACATCGTTGCGAATTCACCCGGCGCATCCAGCGGTGGGTGCGGGGAATGAAAGCTGGCGACAAGGCAGAGCGGTTTCTCTTTGGGCTGGCCATCAATGAACTTCACCGCCTCTCCTGCGACAAAGGTATCATGATAATCCTCCACGCCCACCACACTGGCACGCGGTTCGAATTCCCATTTCACGTAGCGGTCATGCAGGTCCTTGGCCACCGCATCCAGCAGTCCTTTCTGTCGCAGATGCCGGGCATACGGGCCACGGGCCACGGGTGAATCTGGAGGCCCTGCGACATCCACGACCACGTCCAAGCCTAACGCTTGATAATACTCTTCCAGGCTTTTGTACTGCTCCTTCCACGCCGCCCCTCCGGTCCAGTGCAGTTTGCCGATCTGTGCTGTCGTGTAACCTGCCGCGCGGATGTCCCGGAACATCGGCGCCGCTTCCGTGGGTGTGTAGTAGTTGCTCACGTTGCCCCACACCGAGTGCCCGCCATTGTGCGGATACAATCCCGTGATCAGGGAAATGCGAGCCGGCATGCAGACGGGCGAGGTGGTGTAGCAGGCATCGAAGATCATCCCTTCTTTCGCAATGCGATCCAGGTTCGGCGTCTTCACTTGAGGGTTCTCCCAGCTCAGGTATCGCGGGCTCCATTGATCGGTCAGGATGACCAGCACATCCGGCTTAGACACGGCTGCATGGACATGCACAGCCAGGATGAGTGTGAGGAAGGCGGGCAGGCGTTTCATGAGAGGACGAATGTTCCTACAACGTCGGCTGGATGCGCTTGATTCATCAAACAAGACCCTCACTTCCTTCCCGTCTGTGTTTTTGATTGCACGGTGGGTGGGGCATGCTCCTCTCCGTGGATTCATGGAAGCCTTCTTCAAACTGCGCGAACGTGGCACCTCCGTCCGAACCGAGGTCCTGGGCGGTCTGACCACCTTTGTGACCATGGCGTACATCATGGTGGTGAATCCGGCGATTTTGTCCTTCGCGGGGATACCCTCAGGACCGGGCACGGTGGCCACAATTTTGACGTCGGTGTTCGGTTGTGTGCTGATGGGACTGATCGCAAACCGGCCCATCGCGGTGGCTCCTTACATGGGGGAGAATGCGTTCATTGCATTTGGTTTGGTGTCGTTGGGAATTGGATGGGAGCAGCGGCTGGGCGCGGTCTTTGTGAGCGGGGTTCTGTTTTTGTTGATCACTTTGTTAGGCATTCGCGGCTGGCTGGCAAATGCGGTGCCTGCGGGATTGAAACACAGTTTCGCTGTAGGCATCGGGTTGTTCCTGGCCTTCATCGGCCTGTATGAAACGGGGATCGTGACCAGTTTTGTGACGGACATGCCTCTGGAGGCTTTGCAGACAAAGGCAGTGGATCTGCTGGCGGCTCCGGCGGTGCCGGTGAAGATTGGCAACCTTCGAGATCCGCAGGTGCTGCTGGCGATCTTGGGTTTCCTGCTGATGACCGTTCTCATGATCCGCAAGGTTCGTGGCGCATTGCTAATCGGGATTGTGGCCACGGCATTAGTCGGCGGACTTTGCGGCTTTGGTGAGGCACCGAAGGCCTTGGCTGCAGTGCCTTTCATGGGCGACTACGATCTGAGTGCCATCGCTTTCAAACTGGACATCGTCGGCGTGCTGAAGCTGAGCTTTCTGCCCGTGCTGCTGACGCTATTTCTGATGAGCTTCCTGGATACGCTGGGCACCTTGACCGGACTGGGGGCCGCATCTGACATGCTCGATGAAAAGGGCAACTTTCCCGAGATCGAAAAACCCATGCTGGTGGATGCGCTGACCTGCATGTTCAGCGGACTCGCGGGTACCTCCACAAGCGGTGCCTACATCGAATCCGCGACCGGCATCAGTGAAGGCGCACGCACGGGATTGGCTGCGCTCGTCACGGCGGCCTTGTTTGCAGTGTCGCTGTTTTTCATCCCGCTCATTGAGCCGCTGCAGCAGCTCCGCTTTGCCTATGGCCCCGCCTTGATCGCCGTCGGAGTGCTGATGATGGGCTCCGTGAAGCGCATCGATTTCGACGATCTAACCGAATGGGTGCCCGCCTTTGTGACTATCGTGATGATGCTCTTCACTTACAACATCGCCAATGGTCTAACCGCAGGTTTCGTCGTGCATCCGATCCTGAAACTGGCCTCCGGTCGCGAGCGGGAGCTGAACGCAGGCATGATCGTGCTGGCTGGACTCTGCGCGGCTTATTACGGCCTGGGACTGATCCATTGAGGTCAATGCCAGTTTTGGCCTCATCCGGTTTTTATTCAAGGAACGACTCCCTATACCGTCCTGAAGGACAGGGCTCCTGCTCGCCTGTACAGCCCTTGTGGGGCGACGCAGGCGCGCTCGTTGAGCCATTGGCTGGGATCAATTGCCATCCAGCAAACGCCCGATGCCACCAAGCACCGATCCTTCACCCGTGGCCTTGCCGCCTACTGAAGGGGCATTGGCCAGGATGCGGTCGGCGAGGCGGGAGAAGGGCAGGCTTTGCAGCCAGACAGTGCCGTGTCCGGTGAGCGTGGTGAGGAAGAGTCCCTCTCCACCAAAGAACATGCTCTTCATATTGCCCGCGCGCTCGATGTCATAGCTGACGCCACTGGTGAAAGCGACCAAGCAGCCCGTGTCCACACGGAGGGTTTCACCACGCAGTTCCTTTTTGATGATGGTGCCGCCGGCATGAATGAAGGCCATGCCATCGCCTTTCAGACGCTGGAGAATGAACCCTTCGCCGCCGAAGAGACCTGCGCCGAAACGTTTCTGGAATGCGATGCCCACGGCTGTGCCAAAAGCGGCGCAGAGGAAGGCATCCTTTTCACACAGGATCTCTCCGCCGTAGTCGGTCAGTTTCAGGGGGATGATTTTACCCGGGTAAGGGGCGGCAAAGGCCACGCGCTTCTTCCCGGCATGGGCCTTGTTGGTGAAGTGAGTCATGAAAATGGACTCGCCAGTGAGCACACGCTTACCCACGTTCTTGAGCATGCCCATCAGGCCGCCTTCCGAGGTGGCCGAGCCGTCACCCATCTTGGTTTCAAAGACGATGCCATCGTCCATGTAATTCATCCCGCCTGCTTCGGCGATGACGGTCTCACCAGGATCAAGTTCGATCTCGACGATCTGCATTTCGTTCCCATGGATCTCATAGTCCACATCATGCGCGCGCATGCCGCCACCGGGCACAGGCGGCGGGCCGCCGGGCAGGGGTGGTGGTGATCCAACGGCTTTGTTAAAAAGGGAGGGGAGGGCCTGGGAAGCACGGGTCCATTCGGCGCGTCCTTCTGTCCAAACTAAGGTATCTGGACGCACAATGCCTGCATCAGCGAGGGACTGCATCTGTTCTTCAGTGACCTGATGTCTCTGACTTTCTGAATCAACGTAAAACCAAGGGTTCATGAGTAATGAGTGAAGTATGAAACGGCAAAAATGCCTGACGGTTTCAGGCTGATCGCCTTAAACCGCCACACATCCATACTAATCTGAATAGCCTGATGGCCGAGACGATTATTCTTTGGCTGCTTTTTTGTCAGCTTCTTCCGTCTTTTTCTTGGCCGGAGCCTTGGCTTTCTTCTTCTTTTCTTTCACCGGGAAGTCGGCTTTCGCATGAGCGATGATGCGTGCAAAGGTGGCATCGCCAATTCCTTCGACTTTCAAAAGTTCCAGAGGCTCGGCAAAAGGACGCCCTTTCACCAAGGCCTTTGCGCGGGTTTCGCCAATCCCAGGCAGGGACTGAACCGCTTCGTCATCACCTTTGTTTATGATGTCCAGCAGCTTCGTTGTCTGATCAGGAGTGAGGGATTTGGCTGCCACCTGTGCCTCCGCAGATGGCTCATCTTTTTTGGCTTCCGCCTTCGTTGCCTCCTTCTTTTTTTCAGGTGCCTCAATAGCAAGTGCGGGGAAGGATACTCCAATCAATAGCAGAACAGCGAATAGGTATTTCATAAGCATGTTGGCATTCAAAGCCATCCGAAGCTAAGTCATCAGCCCCGAGATGACCAGCGTAAATTAAAGCATTTCATCTAGTTTTACTACCCCGCAAATCGTCTTAGCGACATGCATGGACGACAAGTGCTTGATCGTCGCCCCCTCCAGACGCCATCTTGTGAAATCAGACGGTGATTTGAATTGCACCATATCTTCGCTTGCGCGGCCCGTACATCTCTCAATCCTCCGCCCCCCATGTCCACCGTCACCCTCGGCCTCATTCAAGGAAGCACGTTTGCCAGCAAGGCGGAAAGCCTCGCCCGTCATGATGTGCTGATCCGCGATGCCGCGGCCAAAGGCGCGCAGATCATCTGCCTGCAGGAGCTGTTCGACATTCCTTATTTCTGTACCCGTCAGGACACGTCTCTGTTTGACCTGGCAGAAACCATACCCGGCCCGACCACGACTCACATGATGGCCCTGGCCAAGGAGCTGGGTGTGGTGATCATCGTTCCCTTATTTGAGAAGCGCGGCCCGGGTCTTTATCACAACACCGTTTCCGTGGTGGACGCTGACGGCAGCTATTTGGGCAAGTATCGGAAGATGCATATCCCGCAGGACCCCGGCTTTGAGGAGAAGTTTTATTTCACCCCCGGAGACCTCGGCTACAAGGTCTGGGATACGAAGTTTGGCCGCATTGGCGTGCTCATCTGCTGGGACCAGTGGTATCCGGAGGCCGCACGGCTGACGGCGCTGGCCGGGGCTGAGATTTTGTTTTACCCGACCGCCATCGGCTGGCTGAGCAGTGAGAAGGCGGAACTCGGCAGCGCCCAGCACTGTGCTTGGGAGACCGTGCAGCGCGGCCATGCTGTCGCGAACGGCTGCTTTGTTGCCGCTGTGAACCGCACCGGACCCCAGGATGACACCGAATTTTGGGGCCAAAGTTTTGTCGCGAATCCTTATGGCGAAATCATCGCCAAGGGCTCCATTGAGAAGGAAGAGATCGTCATTGTGCCCTGCGATCTCCAGGCGGTGGAAGATTTCCGTCGAATCTGGCCTTTTTTCCGTGATCGTCGCATTGACACTTACGCCCCCCTGACCAAACGCTACCTCGATGAGTAAAGGATACCCGCAGAACTACCACCTTCCTGCCGAATTTGAAACGCAGGAGGCCATTTGGCTTTCATGGCCCTCCAACAAGGAGAGCTGTCCAAAAACCTACCTGAAGCTGCAGGATAAGTTTGGAGAGATCGCTGCGAACCTGACTCGCTATGAGCGTGTCCGCATCAACGCACCTGAGATGATGCACATGAGCATCCGCCTCAGCATCGCCGACAACGAAGGCGCGCTGAACATGGTGGACCTCTACAATCACAACACCAACGACGTGTGGTGCCGTGACCATGGTCCGATTTTCATCAAGCACAATGAGACTGGCGAGGTGGCCATCACCGACTGGAACTTCAACGCCTGGGGCGGCAAGTTCCCCTACGAGCTGGACAACACGATCCCGGAGAAAGCGGCCGAAGTGCTGAAGATGCAGCGCTTCACCTCCGACTTCACCCTGGAAGGTGGTGCCATCGAGACGAACGGCAAAGGTCTGCTTTTGACCACCGAGGCCGTCCTGCTGAATCCGAACCGCAACAACGGCAAGGCCCGCACGAAGGCTGAAGTGGAGAAAGAGCTGAAAGGCATGCTGGGCGTGAACAACATCGTCTGGTTCAAAGCCGGCATCGAAGGCGATGACACAGACGGTCACATTGATGACATTGTCCGTTTCGTCCGTGAAGACGCCGTCATCTGCATGGTGGAGTCGAAGGAAAACGACCCCAACTTTAAAGTGCTGAAGCAGATCCGCGAGCAGCTCGACGACGTGCGCACCGCGGATGGCAGCAAGCTGGAGATCATCGAGATCGAAATGCCGAACGCCATTGAGGCCAAGGACTGGCGCCTGAGCCGCCTGCCGGCCAGCTATGCGAACTTCATGCTCCTGAACAATGCGGTCATGGTCCCGATCTTCGGCCAGAAGAAGAAGGACGCGATTGCCGAAGATAAGATCGCTGAATGCTTTCCGGGCCGCGAGATCATCTCCGTGACCGCCAAGGACCTGGTCATGGAAGGCGGTGCCCTGCACTGCATCGCCATGCATCAGCCAAAGTAAGCCTTTAAGACGATTCGATGGTTTCAAGGACCGGCCTGACATCAGGCCGGTCTTTTTCTTGGAGCGAGGTCATCCGCTGCATCTGCTGTGCTGCGAAGCTGGACTTGCCAACCCGGTTGAAAGGAATCGTCATCATAGCAAACCAAGGACCGACGATGCGGGCCAGCGGCCCCTGAAGGATCAGATGACGCAGCAGGGCATCGCGAAGATGCGACATGACCCTGCCTTTCCAGGTGCCCAGCCCCATGCCCATCGCTGCCCGCGTCGCGGCTGTGTTGGAGGCCTTGCGGCGGGAGCGGTCATACTCCGCCAGCCAAGCGTCCGCATCCTGTCCATGATGTAGGATGCCATGCAGCATCACCGCTGCAAACTCGGCATCGGCAAAGCCCGTGTTCATCCCCTGGCCACCGATCGGACTCATGACATGCGCGGCATCGCCGCACAGGATCACACGTCCGTCATGGAGCTGTTCGCAGTCCAGCCGCCATGGGGAAAAGGCGCTTTGATTGAGCTGGTCCGCCGGGGCGATCACCTGCCCGGAACGCATGTGGACGATTTCGCTGATCAGGCCGGCCGGAGGACTGGATTCCGGCCGGGCTGTCTGCACAATCCAACGACGCAGCCCACCCGGCAGGGGAAAGCTTTCCACAGCGCCTCGGGCCGTGAAATACAGATGCGCCTCGTCGCCCAGCGACGAGCGGTCGATGAAGTCCCCCATGATGAAATGGTGCCCATAGTCATGGCGCGTGGTGCGCAGGCGCAGCAGCTCACGTATGCGGCTGCGGTGCCCGTCACAGGCCACGGCATAGGCGGCCTGCCGTGTTGAAACGGCCCCCTCGGCATCTTTGATCTCGAGCACCACCTGCTGCTCATTCTGGCGTACGGAAACGACCTCCACACCGCGTTGCAGTGTCACCGTGGGATAGGTCGCCAGATTTTCCGCCAGCAGCCTCATACTGATCTGCTGGGGCAAGGACAGCACATACGGATGCCCGCCCGGGATGCCGCGAAAAGAGGCCGTGCCTACAAAACCGGTGTGACCATGCACACGACAGTCCCGAATCGGCAGGCCATGCCGGACAAAAGATTCATCCAGGCCGATGGCGGACAGGATCTGCAAAGTCGGCGGCGTGATTCCGATGGCCTGGGAATGCGAGGGCAGTTCCAGCCGCCGTTCCAGCAGCAGGACACGGACACCTCTTTCGCCTAACAAACAACCCAGCAACATGCCCACCGGCCCGGCACCAATGATGATAACCTCGGCATCGGGGCTGGCTGGTGGGTCTGACTGCACTGCGGCGGGCATGGCTAGACTTTTAGGTTTTCAGACCTCTCCTGAACGGCCGGTGCCGTGCAGCCGATCCGCTCCAGCAAAGCGGTCTCCACAGTGAGGCCGGGACCAAAGGCCATCGCACACATGGTGGCATGGTCTGTATCCGCCGAGTCCAGCATCTCCTTCAGCACAAAGAGGATCGTCGCGCTGCTCATGTTGCCATAGTCGCGCAGGATGGTTCTGGACGCCTCCAGGGCATCCGGTTTCAGTGCCAGGCTCTCCTGCACCTTGTCCAGGATGGAGCGTCCGCCCGGATGCACCGCCCATTCATCCATCTGGTCCAGGGAGCTGCCCTGACGGGAGAGGATGCCTCTCAGCAGTTGCTTGATGTTTCCGCCGATGATGTCCGGCACATAACTGGACAGGACGATGTTAAACCCTTCATTGCCGATCTCCCAGGCCATCTCCGATTCGCTCGACGGCACCAGGGCCGATTCAAATCCACGCAGCAGATAAGCCGGCTTTTTATCCAGCGGCTCACGCGCGCTGACAATGGCCGCCGCTGCTCCGTCCGCGAACAAAGAGTTCGCCAAAATACTGTCCGGCTGGTCATTGATCTGCATGTGCAGCGTACACAGCTCCAGGCAGATCACGAGCACGACCGCCTGCGGATTGGCGTCACAAAACTGGGAGGCCATGCGTAGGGCTGGGAAGGCGGCATAACAGCCCATGAACCCGAGTGTGTAACGCTGCACATTTTCACGCAGACCGAGTTCCCGGATCACATGGTAGTCAGGGCCAGGATTGGCAAACCCGGTGCAAGAGGTGTAAATGATGTGCGTGATGTCTTCCTTGGTAAAACCAGGAGCATCCGCTATGGCGCGGCGGGCGACCTCCACCGACAGTTCTTTAGCACAGTGGGTGTAAACACGGTTTCTTTCCGAGGTGCCCGGTGGGATCAGCCTGCCATCGACATCGGACCGGTAAAGAGACGCCTCAGCCCCGGCGACGAAATCGCCCGTGACACTGTGCCGGGTCTCGATGCCGCTGCGGTTGTAGATCGCATTTATCAGGCGCTTGGTCTTCGTATCCTGCGCCCATTCCTTCAAGCGGTCCCGCGTGTAGGCCTGGCTGTAAGTGTAAGGAGGCGTGGCCGTGGCGATGTGGTGAATATAAGAGGACATGAAGATCAATTCTGGGTGAGAGTGACTGAGGCATGCACCTTCACGGCATCACCTACGCGAATAACCAAGAGAACTGCCGGGACACGGATTCCACTGGCCTTCATGGATACGTCGAAGTCCAGGTCAAAGGTCGCCTTCTTCCCCACCCGCTTCCAATGGCTGATGACAGCTTCGATCTTTTGTTCTTTCCCGAGCAGCTTCAAGGTCAGCGGCAATCGGGTGGGCGTTTTGCCATCGGCCGCGATTTTGTCCGCAGGCACGTCCAGTGAGGCCTCGATCAGCGGGTAATCCGTCACCTTCATGGCCTGGTGCATGTTTTCATCCCGCTTGGGCTCCGCAGTGTCCATCTTGGCAGATGCGACAGTGACCCGGGCCTGGATGCGGGAAGGTTTGCCAGAGGCATCCTCCGTCACCGTGGTGGTGAAAGGTTGTGCCGAAACCTTGCCCGCCCAGTCATGCAGGGTGGATGTGCCGGAAAAGGTGATCTCACCGGTGCCTGACCAGCGGGTGACGGTTTGTGCCGAAGCGGCCTGGCAGACTAACCAGAAGAGCAGTAGAGAAAGGCGGAAAAACATAAAAGAAGCTGAAAATCATACGTCTGTGAGTGCCCTGCTTGCAGCACAGCACGTGCCTTGTCCCGATCCAACCCTGCGACAATCAAAGGATTGCAGCAAGGAGCTGGCTCGTTTATAGTCAAATCATGATGACGGTTTTGGACAGTCCTGAAAGCCGGGAAACGGTTTATCCGCTCAGCGTGGAGTTTTACCATGAGGCCGGAAAGCTAGGTCTGTTCGGCGAGGATGTGGAACTGCTGGAAGGAGTGCTTTTCAAAAAGATGACCAAGTCACCTTTGCATGAAACCATCGCTCGCAGGTTATTGCGCCTGTTGAGTTCTTATATACCAAAAGGGTATTTTCTCACCAAGGAGAGTCCGATCACCTGCGCCCATTCAGAGCCGGAACCTGACATCGCTGTGATTGCAGGAGAGGAAGAGGATTTTACTCACCGTCATCCCACCACCGCCGAGCTCATCATTGAGGTCGCCATCAACACCCAGCAGCGGGACCGTAGCAAGGCGGGCATCTATGCCGAAGCAGGCGTCAAAGAATACTGGCTGGTCGAGCCTGAGGGCAAAAGCGTCACCCTTTTCACAAGACCATCCGCTGGTGGTTATGAAACGAACGCTGTCTTCACCAGCACAGACCTGGTGACCAGCACCCTCTTCCCGAAATTCAGCGTGAATCTGGCGGAGCTTTTTGCTTGAAATTCAGGGCGTGGAAGAGCTCTGATGAAGTCACGTTGGCTGTCCATGGTTCGTGTCTCTATCATCGCTTCTTTACTTCCGTTTTTCGCCCCCGGCCTCCATGCCCAGGTGCTGAAAGGATGGCAACCCACGATCCAGCAGATCAGCATTCGCAGCAGCGCTGATCATACCGAACAACCTTTCCTGACCTGGTCCCCCGAGGTCAAAGAACCCAGGCCTTTGCTGGTAGGTCTGCACACCTGGGGCGGGGACTACACCCAGGCTGCAAACGGACGCGTGTATGCCCAATGGTGCATGGACCGTGGCTGGCACTTTGTGTACCCAAATTTCAGGGGACCCAACAACACCCCCGCCGCCATGGGCAGCGATCTGGCGGTGCAGGACATCGTGGACACGGTGGAGCACATGAAAAAGACGCAGCCGGTGGATGCCAGCCGGATCTACCTCATCGGCGTCAGCGGTGGGGGACACATGTCCCTGCTGATGGCCGGACGGCATCCGGAAATCTGGGCCGGAGTGTCCGCCTGGTGCGGCATCAGCGACATCGCCACCTGGCATGCGGATCACACCAGGGATGGAAAGCCGACGAAATATGCTCGGGATATTGAACTGGCTCTCGGAGGCGCCCCGACAGACGCCCGCCTCCAGGAGGCCGTGAAGCGCTCCCCCCTCACGCATCTGGCCAAGGCGAAGGACGTGCCTCTGGACATCAACCACGGCATTCATGACGGACGCCTGGGAAGCGTGCCTTTTCGGCATAGTTTGTTAGCCTTCAATCAAGCCGCCTCGGAACCTCTGCCTGCGGATGAGATCCTCAGCTATTATGAAACGCAGCAGCGGCCTGCTGCCTGGGCTGCCCCTGTAGCAGACCCCCTGTATGATGTGAACGCCGTTCTCTTTCGCAAAATCTCCGGTCAGGCCCGCATCACTTTGTTTGAAGGCGGGCATGAGATCCTTTACACTCCCTCGCTGAACTGGTTGGCGCTTCAGCAGAAAGGTCGACCCGCTGAGTGGACGGTAGAGAGGCCTTTTCCGGTCAGCGGTGCTTCGGATACAAAGTCCGGGCTGTGATCTCTTGAAGTCCCGGCCATCCCGCGCCATCTGAGGCAGATGCTGAAAGCTTTCATCTTTGACCTCGACGGCACCCTCATTGACTCCCTGGCCGACATCGCAGGCTCCATCAATCGCATGTTGGAGGCAAGGGGCTATCCGCGCTGTGAAGATCCTGGCATCTTCAAGCAGATGGTCGGCGACGGCATGGAGAAGCTGGTGGAGCGCGCCCTGCCTGAGGCTGCCCGTACTGCGGAACTGATCCAGGTCTGCACGGAGGAATATCGCAACTTTTATGACGTCCATTGGCAAGAGCAGACACAGCCATATGAAGGCATTGTCGAGATGCTGGCGGAACTGAAAGCACGCGGTTTAAAAGTCGGCGTGATCTCCAATAAAGCCCACCGCTTCACTGTTCCCATGACGGAGCACTTCTTTGGCCAGGGCTGCTTTGACGTCATCCTCGGCCAACGCGCCGAGGTGCCGCGCAAACCCGATCCGGCAGGTGCCCACGAAGCGGCGGCCCTACTTGGCCTCAGCACGGCTGAATGCGCCTATGTGGGTGATTCAGGCATCGACATGGCGTTTGCCAAAAACGCCGGCTTGTTGGGCATCGGCGTGGACTGGGGTTTCCGCTCTGTGACGGAACTGACAGAAAATGGTGCCGACCACATCATCTCCAACCCAGGCGAGTTACTCGAAATAAATGCGAGATAGATGCTACCTCTTGAGTCCGAGGGTGTATCAACATACAATCTTATTATGCCCCCTCTCCGTTTTCTGAGAATTGCCGCCCAGACTTTCGTCCTGACGGCCACCGTCTGGCTGTCATCCTGTAAGACGGCCCCGGAACCGCCACCGCCGCCTGTCGAACCCGCCAAGCGCACTGGCCTTTTTGAGTGGACAGGCGAAGGTAAAAACATCACGTCGATCAAAATCAATGTGGATGAACAGATCGCCTACCTTTACAACGACAAAGACCAAATCGGTTGGACCTATGTCGCCACCGGCATCACCAGCTTCCCCACCCCGACCGGTGAATTCAAAGTCATCGAAAAGGTACAGGACAAAGTCTCCAATCTTTACGGCAAAGGCTATGACGCCAATGGCAAACTGGTAAACTCCGACTTCAAACAAGGCCGTGACCTGTTGCCCCCAGGGGGCCGCTTTGACGCCGCCAAGATGACTTACTTCATGCGCCTAACCAATGATGGCGTCGGCATGCACATCGGCCCCATCCCACGCCCAGGACGCCGCGCCTCGCACGGATGCATTCGCCTGCCCTCCAAATTCGCCGGCACCATTTATCGCAACGTCGCCCTGGGCACACCGGTGACCATCGTTGGCAGCGGACCCGACTATGCCACCTATCTGAAACAGTCCAATGCCAAAGCTAAAGCCAATGCGGCCAAGCTGGCCGCCTCCAAGAAAAAAGCAGCCGAAGCTACCCAAGCAGTTACCGACGCAGCGACCCTGGCCCCTGATGATCCAAACGGACCCATCCCAGTGCCCACAGGCACGCCTTCCCCTGGTACCACCACCATCACCACGCTGCCTGCTCCGGCAATCCCGGCACCTGAGCCTCCTACGACTCCTACCCCGGTCGAGGAGATCAAACCGGCCGCACCTGCACCGCAGCAGTAAATCCCGGCTCTCAGGTTTCCAAGGCGCTGCCCGCTCGTCGTGCAGCGCCTTTTTCTTGGGGATCGATCACTCCTCTCCGGCAAAGTAGTCCACATCCTTCATCTCAAAGACCTTTCGCTGGGGCTTCACCAGCCACTTGCCGGATTCTGGGTAATGAATCACATCCGCCTGAGGCTGGTCTGCGATGACGATAAACGTCAGATCCTCGGAACCGTGGTTGAGAATCTGGTGCGCCTCACCCGGAGGGAAAACGATGTAATCGCCCGGCTGGATGGCCTCCTTCCCCTTGGGTCCACGCATCAGGCCCTTGCCAGAAATGATGTAGTAGGCCTCCCACTGCGCCGAATGCTCGTGCAGGGGAAAATTGATCTTTCCAGGGGGCACCCGATGAATCTCCACCTCAAATGGATGTCCGCCGCCCCAGGTGCCCGTATCTTTGGCTCCACCCGCAGCGTGGGTCAGCGACCGCCGCTGCACCCCGTATCTGCCCTGGGGCGAGTTTTGAGTGGTCCAGGGCAGGTCGTCGGCTTGGATGCGGGTCATAGGCTGCCAAGGTGCTAAACGGCGGCTCGTCTGGCAAGCTGCGAAAACTCTCGTTCGGAACTGTCACCATCAATCGTTGCTACAAACTCCCAAGGGCTTCGTTAAGCAGGCGTCTGCATTCGCTCATGAAGCCTCTTTTCATCCTCACAGCTCTCTTAGGCTGGGCCTCAATCACCTGGGCCGCTGAAACCAAGCCCAACATCGTGGTCATTGTGGCGGATGATCTCGGCTATGCGGATGTGCGCTTCAATCCCCTTCATCCCAAGGAGATATCTACACCGCATTTGGATTCCTTGGCCAAGCAGAGTGTCATCTGCCGTCAGGGCTATGTTACAGGTACTGTCTGCTCCCCCACACGGGCGGCCTTGATGACCGGGCGCTATCAGCAGCGCTGCGGCCTTTACACCGGGGGCGAGGCCGGGGCGGGCCTGCCCATGGAGGAAAAGATCTTTCCGCAATTCTTGAAACCCGCAGGTTATGTCACAGGTCAGTTTGGCAAATGGCACCTCGGTCCCACGCCCGAATGGAGCCCGGCGCTGCGCGGCTTCGATGAAGTCTTCGGTTTCCTCGGGCGGGGTGCCCATGATTACTTCAAGCTCAATGATCCGGCAGACCCCATCTATCGCGGCACCACCCCGGTACAGGAGAGCGGCTATCTGACCGATCGTCTGGGTGAGGAAACCGCCGCTTTCATCTCCAAGCATAAGGCCCGGCCTTTCTTTGCCTACCTGGCCTTCAACGCAGTCCATGCACCGCTGCAAGCACCGGCGGATGAGATCGCCAAATTCGATACGGGCAATCCGGACCGCAATGCCCTCCTCGCCATGGGCAAACGCCTGGATGATGCCATCGGCAAGATCGTGGAAACCCTTAAAACCGAGGGCGTGTGGGAAAACACGCTTCTTTTTTTCATCAGTGACAATGGCGGACCGCTGGCCCAGTCTGCCGATAACACGCCTCTGCATGGCGGCAAGCATCAGACTTATGAAGGCGGCATCCGGGTGCCTTTTTTGGTATGCTGGCCCGCGAAGCTGAAACCGGGTGAAAGCCAGGCTGTCGTCAGCAATCTCGATATCCTTTCCACCTCTCTGGCCGCCGCCGGTATCCCCGCACCTGCGGATAAACCGCTCGATGGCATGGACCTGCTGCCGATCCTCACCGATGCTAAGCCTGCACCTGCCCGTGATCTCTTTTGGTCCTCCGGCAGTGAGGAAGGCTGGTGGGCCGTCCGATCTGGGGATTGGAAACTGGTGGGAGAGAAAGGCCGCAACTCCCTCTTTGACCTGAGCAAGGATGTCTCCGAAGCGACTGACCTGGCGACTCAAATGCCTGAAAAACTCCAGGAACTGACCCGTCTGCACGATGCCTGGCTGACCCAAATGCATCCCCCCATTCGCGGCGAAGGCAAGCGTTATGGCCTGGAAGGCACCGCCCCCACCAAGACCAAAAAACCGAAGAGCGAACGGAAGAAAAAGAAGAAAGCGGACGCCTGAAACCGGCGCATCACGATCCTTTCCCTTTTTCATTTCGGAAAAGCCGGTGGCCTGACGTCCATCTGCGGCGCACTTTTCAGCAGATGGACTGAATCCGCCCTTGAAGTGTTGCCGTATCTCCTACAATTAGAATCATTCCAATTCTAATTCTAAACCATGGCAACCCCATCCCCACGTTCTTCCTCCAAGCCCTCGGGTCTGGACTGCCGTTTGGCCGTGCTGGGCACTGATGCCCGGCTGACCCCGCACCGTCGCGAGGTCTTTCAGGCACTGGCGGAGTCCAATGACCACCCGACCGCTTACGACCTCTTTGCGAAGGTAAAAGAGCGCTCTCCCAGCATCTCCCTGGCCACGGTTTACAACTGCCTGGAGCACCTGACCAGCCACGGCCTCATCCGCCAAGTCCAGCTCGAACGCGGCCAGTCCCGCTACTGCGCCAACCTGCACGAGCACGTCCACTTCCACTGTGAAACCTGCGGCAAGGTCATCGATGCCCATCCAGCCGCCGATTTCGACCCCGCCAAGTTTTGGAACCTGCCCGCCGGCACCAAGGTCACCCGCATGGACATCGCCATCCACGGCACCTGCTCAGTCTGCGCCAGCAAGTGACCTCACCTTCGTCATTCTGAATTCGTCATTCGTCATTTTTTCCCTCCCTCATGTCCCTCGAAATTAAAGCACTCCACGCCCAGATCCCCGGTCGCGAAATCCTCAAAGGCCTGAACCTCACGATCAATCCCGGTGAAGTACACGCCATCATGGGCCCGAACGGCTCCGGTAAAAGCACCCTGAGCAAGGTTCTCTGCGGCCACGAAGATTATGAAGTGACCGGCGGCGAAGTCCTCCTGGATGGCGAAAACATCCTGGACATGGAAGTGGATGCCCGCAGCCGCGCCGGTCTCTTCCTGGCCTTTCAATATCCGCATGAGATCCCCGGCGTCAGCAACGCCAACTTCCTCCGCGCCGCCCTCAAGGCCCGCCTGCCCAAGGGCGAGGACATTGATGCCGTGAAGTTTTACAAACAGCTCTACAACCGCATGGACCAGCTCGAAATGGACCGCAGCTTCACCGGCCGCAGCGTCAATGAAGGCTTCTCGGGTGGTGAGAAAAAGCGCAATGAGATCCTCCAGCTCATGATGTTGGAGCCGAAGTATGCCATCCTCGACGAAACCGACTCCGGCCTAGACATCGACGCCCTCAAGGTCGTCTCCCGTGGCGTCAACGCAATGCGAAGCGAGGAGCGCGGCTTCCTCGTCATCACCCATTATCAACGCCTGCTGAACTACATCCAGCCCGACATCGTCCATGTCATGATCGATGGCCAGATCGTCCACACCGGCGGCAAAGAACTGGCCCTGAAGCTCGAAGAAAAAGGCTACGACTGGGTCAAGGAAGAGTTGCTTGCTGCTGCCTAACAAAAAAGAGGTTTTTACCCATGCCCGTCGTCTCCAGATTTTACGGTATCGTCATCAAGATGTTCTTTTCAGAACATGGCGTGCCGCATTTTCATGCCGTGTATGGGGAACACGTGGGAGTCTTTGCCATTGAGACCCTGGAAATGCTGGAAGGCGATCTTCCCCCCCGCGCTTTTCGGATGGTGCGCGATTGGGCTGAAGTTCATCGCGGCACTCTACGGACCATGTGGGAGACGAAAAACTTTAACCAGCTGCCTGGACTGGACTGAACCATGAACACCTGGACCGACTATCCAAAAATCAGCGCCGTCGAACCATTACCCGGTCATCGTTTGCTTGTCACATTCACGAACGGTGAGCAGAGATGGTATGACTTCGCCAGTCGGTTGGATTCAGGGCCATTCACCGCCCTTCGAAGCGAAACCCTTTTCAAATGCGCCCGCGTAGATGTCGGTGGTTACGGAGTCGTCTGGAATGACGATCTCGACATCGCCGAATCCGAACTGTGGCTCAACGGGCAGCCCGTGGGAGAAAATTTCCGCACTGCTCTGACTGCTCACTGATAACTGAACACCGAACACTTTCCTCTTATGGTCACCGCCCCAGACAACGACATTTCCGATATCAAGGTCGATAGCGTGGGGGACTTCACGTTCCCTGAACGCAACAAATATGACTCCGGCTTCGGCATCACCGAGAAGACGGTGGACTTCATTGCCGATGTCAAAAACGATCCAGACTGGATTCGTGAGTTCCGCCACAAGGCACTCAAGATTTTCCAGAGCAAGCCCATGCCCACGCATTGGGCCACCAAGGATCTGGAGAACATCAAGTTCGATGAGTTTCGCTACTACCTCTCCGACGGCCAGAAGCCCAAGCGTTCCTGGGACGACGTGCCCGAGGATGTGAAGCGCACCTTTGACCGTCTGGGCATCCCGGAGCAGGAGCGCAAGTTCCTCGCCGGCGTCGAGGCGCAGTATGACTCCGAGGCCGCCTACTCCAACATCAAGGCCGCCGTGGAAGAGCAGGGCGTCATCTTCGTGAACAGCACGGAAGGCCTGCACAAGCATCCCGAGATCTTCAAGAAGTGGTTCGGCAAAGTCATCCCCACCGGCGACAACAAATTCAGCGCCCTCAACAGCGCCGTGTTCTCCGGTGGTTCCTTCATCTACGTGCCTCCAGGCGTGAAGGTGAAGCATCCCTTGCAGGCCTACTTCCGCATCAACTCCGAACAGTTCGGCCAGTTCGAACGTACGCTCATCATCGCCGATGAAGGCGCGGAGCTGATGTACATGGAAGGTTGTACAGCCCCCAAATTTGAAACCGCCACGCTGCACAGCGCCGTAGTGGAGCTCGTGGCCATGAAGGGCGCGAAGATCCAATATGTGACCGTGCAGAACTGGAGCAGCAACGTCTTCAACCTCGTCACCAAACGCGGAATCGCCCATGAAGATGCGGAAGTGCGCTGGATCGACTGCAACATCGGCAGCCGCCTGACCATGAAGTACCCCGGCGTCATCATGAAGGGCAAACGTGCCCGTGGCGAGGTCATCAGCATCGCCCTGGCCAACAGCGGCCAGCATCAGGACACCGGGGCTAAAATGGTTCACGCAGCCGATGACACGACTAGCAACGTCATCAGCAAGTCCATTTCCATCGGTGAAGGCCGCAGCACCTATCGCGGTCTGGTCCACATTCCGAAGCACCTTAAAGGCTGCAAAAACAACACCGAGTGCGATGCGCTGCTGATCAACACCAACAGCCGCACCGACACCTACCCGGCCATCAGTGTGCGCGGCAACCAGCACTCCACGCAGCATGAGGCCAGCGTCAGCCAGGTCAGTGCCGACCAGATCTTTTACCTCATGCAACGCGGCCTCAGTGAAGCCGAAGCGATGAGCCTCAGCGTGAACGGTTTCATCAACGACCTGGTGAAAGAATTCCCCATGGAATACAGCGTCGAACTGAAGCGCCTCATTGACCTCGAAATGGAAGGAAGCGTCGGCTGATGCTGCGGCGTCAGGACACACGTCCATCTGCCTATCCCCATTCCAAGCCCATGTCCGCCACCCTTTCCCCTACTCCCAAACACTCTCCCGCTCCTGTGTCCGAAGTTCCTGATTCTCCCGCTCCCTCCGGTCTTGAAATCGTCGCTCCTGTCCGTGATGAAACCTCGGCTCCGGGCTGGTTTCTGGCCCGTGCTGAAGCCGCCTGGGATGAGTTTCAGAAACTGCCGACGCCGAGCATCAAGGACGAGAGCTGGCGTTACTCCAACGCGAAGAAGATCGAACTGAGTCTGCATCGCCCGGCTGCCACGGCCACCGAGGCTCAGAAGCAGGCGGCGCTTGTCGCTTCGGAAGGTCTCAAGGAAAGGACTGCTCGGTTTGTCTTTGTAAATGATGAGCTGGTCGAGTCCCAGACGGATGCGCTGCCCGCTGGCGTGGTCTGCGTGAACTTCGCCGAAGCTCTGAAGTCCCACGGCGACGTACTGAAGGAGCATTTCATGAAGCGCGAGATGACGCTGGGCTCGGCCAAATTCGCGGCCCTGCATCTGGCTCATGTGAAAGCTGGCATCGTGATCGTGGTGCCGAAGAACGTCGCGATTGAAAAGCCCATCGAGGTTTTCCATTGGGTCGTTGGAGATCATGCCGCCATTTTCCCGCACACACTCATTGTTAGCGGCGACAATGCCGAAGTCAGCGTGGTGGATCATTATCGCAGCCTGGAAGGTGAAGGCGGGCTCAGCATCGCCATCGCCGATCTGGTCAGCGGCACCGGCAGCCGCATCACCTATGCCGCCTGCCAGGAGCTAGCCGATGACGCGCAGGCGCTGCATTTGTCCAGCATCGTGGCCGGTCGTGACTCCAGTGTGAAGAGCTTTCAGGTGCAGCTCGGTGCGGAATTCAGCCGCAGTGAAACGGTCAGCGATCTCGTGGGACAGGGTGCCCGTAGTGACATGCTGAGTGTCTCGATGCCCATCGGCAACCAGGTCGTGGATCAGCGTACCTTGCAGAATCACAAGGCCCCTCATGCCACCAGCGACCTGCTTTACAAAAACGCGCTCTACGGCAGCTCACGCAGCATTTTCAGCGGGCTCATCACCGTGGATGAAGGTGCCCATTACACGGATGCTTACCAGACCTGCCGCAATCTCGTGAACAGCGAAGACGCTGAAGCCACCTCGCTTCCTGGTTTGGAAATCAACGCCGATCAGGTCAAATGCAGCCACGGTGCCACCAGCGGTCCGATCAGCGATGAAGAGCTCTTCTACCTGAAGGCTCGCGGCATCAGCGACATCGATTCCCGCAAGCTTATCGTCGAAGGTTTCTTGGCGGATGTGCTCACCCGTTTCGGCAACAGTGAAGTGCTGGACACCCTGGTGGCCCGCATTGACGAGAAGCTGGAACGCGCGGTGTAAGACAGGTGAGGTGGGCCATTTTGCCCGCCTCACTTTTAACCTGCTATGACCTCTACGCTGCTCAAGCTCATCCATCGTGGGGGTTGGGCCGCGCTTCTGCTGGGGGTTGTTTTGCAGTTCGGTCTGAAGGATCATTTCTTTGGCCTACGCTTGTTGTTTTATGCGATGCCCATGCCCTGCCTGCTGGTGCTCGCTGTCACACTTTTGGTTTGGCCGTTGGCGCGGTGGAAGTCACGTCTCGCCGCTGCGGTTCTGGGCCTGGTCCTGGCGGGCACGTGGATCTCCTCATCCTGGCGGCCTGAAGCGCCGGTGATTGCGACGCGGGATGAAGCGAATGAGGTTCGCATTCTTTACTGGAACCTGTGCCGGCCCACGGGTTTGCATCAGGGTATGGTGGACTTGGTGAAGGAGTTTCAACCCCACGTCGCTGCCTTTGTCGAGCCTGGACGAAGCAACATGGAAGCCATGTGTACCACCTATGAGACCCTGCTGCCCGGTTACAAGGCGGCCTGGATGCCAAGGGGAATCCTTTGGCTGTCGCGGGTGCCTTCACGTTACCGTGAACGGGGCAAGCTGGAGAACATCGGTGCATTCGCGCGGTTCGAGGTGAACGGCCTCGGGCCCGCTTTTCCCGTGGTGGTGGCGGATGTGTTTCCGCATCCGCTTCATTGGCGGAAAGGCCAGCTTGAAGAGGCCCTGATGCACACCCAAGGGCGTTCGGATGCCATTCTGGTCGGTGATTTCAACACGCCTCTGGAATCAGCTTTACTGGATGGCTACCGCGCCCGCTTCACCAATGCGCTCGAGGTGGCAGGGCAGGGGTTCAAGGAGACTTGGCCCCTAGGGATGCCGCTGCTCAGTTTGGATCATCTTTGGTTAGGCCCGGACTGGGAGGTCGTTGAGGCGCGGAAGGTCTGGCGGATTACCGACAGTGATCATGCGGCGCTTTTAGTGACGTTGCGACGGCGCAGCGACTAACGAATTTGGAAATTCGTTTTACGTGACGAGGGTCAGTCAATGGACCAGTCCACGGCCACCTTCTGTTCCCGACCGTTGCGGTCGTGGTATTTGACGAAACCGTTTTTGGCCCCGTATTCGTGGACGCATTTGGTGACCTTGACGTCAAAGGCGCAGTATTCGGCGATCTCGGCCAGCTTGCCCTGCTGCCACCAGCGGATGGCTTCCAGACCGTCGGCGGTTTTACCCGTGCCCAGGCTGGCAGCGGCCACGGATTCCAGCTTCAAACGATGTCCAAGTTTCTTTTCCAGATCCACCAGGAGGTCCAGATCCCGCACCTGGTCGCGGAAGTCAAAGATGGTGTGACCCATGAGCACTTCATAGTCAAAGCTGACATGGTTGAAACCCACCACCAGGTCGGCACGGGTGAGCTGGTAGATCAGGTCGCTGGTTTCCTCCTCCTGAAAAATGCGGTATTCCCCCAGCTTGGTGCTGTAGGTGACACCCACGGAGATGCCCATCTTGTGCTTGTTTCCCCAGCCGCCCACATCATTGGCGGTGCGGCGGGTTTCCAGGTCGAAATAAACAATGTCCCGGGCCATCGTGCTCAGAGACGATAGACGATACGTGCCTTGTCCATGTCGTAGGGCGACATTTCGATCTTCACATTGTCACCGATAACGAGACGAATGAAACGTTTGCGCATCTTGCCGGAAATGTGAGCCAGGACTTCGTGACCGTTCTTCAGTTTCACACGGAACATCGTGCCTGCGAGAACCGCGGAGATGACTCCATCGAGCTCAATAGCCTCTTCCTTTTGTTTAAGTTCCTCTTCCGGTGGTGGTGGCGGAGGCGGACGACGACCAGATCCACCACGGGGTGGACCGGATGGACGGCGAGGTCCACCACGATTATTTGAACGACGAGGAGGAGGCATAGATAACTCAGCGTGGACTATTCTGAAGTCCACGCGGTATTAGAGTGCTGTGCGTGGGCTGCATTGACAACTCTTAATTTCCGCTCTCCGCCATTCATCCGCACGCATGTGACAGGAAAAAGTGCTGGCGCGGACGCAACTGTGCATTATGATCCGATCCGCTAGTTTTTAGATGGTGGTCGTAGCTCAATGGTAGAGCCCCAGATTGTGATTCTGGTTGTTGCGGGTTCGAGCCCCGTCGATCACCCCACCTCGCTGTTCACGTTGACAGCCGCTTATTTTTCTGGAACCAGGGCGCGTCAATGTCCCTCCTGCTCTCATGGAAGTGCTCGAATCCGTTCTCGGTTACACCTTTCAGGATCGTCAACTGCTGACGATGGCGCTGACGCATGGCAGTGTCGGCTATGAGGCACAGCGATCCCAGGCCGACAATCAACGCCTGGAGTTCTTGGGTGATGCGGTGCTGCAGCTCATGCTTTCAGAGATGCTATATCAAAAGCTGCCTCAAGCTGATGAGGGAGAGCTGACCAAACTGCGTGCGCAGATCGTCTCCACGAAGGCGCTGGCTGTCGTGGCGCGCCGGATTCAACTCGGCAGCTTTCTCATTATGGGGCGTGGAGAGGCCGCCAATGGAGGACGTGAACGTGAAAACACCTTAGCGGATGCTTTGGAAGCTGTGGCAGGAGCTGTTTATCTGGATGGAGGTTCGGCAGAAGCACATAAGTTCGCCCAGCACCTTTTTCAGCAAGAACTGGAAAGACTCATGGACGGTCCAAGCGATCAAAACCCAAAAGGGCAACTCCAGGAGATGATTCAGTCTGTAGGTAGCTCTCCGCCTCAATATCGAATCCTCAACCATTCCGGGCCAGACCACGCCAAGTCCTTCCAAGCCATCGTTCAGTGGATGGGGAGTGAACTTGGGGCCGGATCTGGGACGAGCAAAAAAGAGGCGGAGACTGAGGCTGCTCGTTCAGCACTGAGGTCTCCAAGACTTATGGAGCAGTTAAAAAGTCTGGCAGATCTGAATTTTAAAACCACTAAAATTTCCAAGGAATCCTGTGAGCAAACTGCCGATAACTGACGTCATCTATGCGAGCAACACTCATAACTGAGACTTGTTGCTGAGGATACACAGCCTATGCGCAATTTTGTGCGCAACGATTGCCCCTGCGGAACGGCTTCATTCAGGGCGGGGAACGGGCTTGTTGCAGTTATCACCACTCTATACGGATAAGGAGATTTAATGGACATCACCTTATTCAATCATAGGGGCTGTGCAAAAGAGGCATAACTCTGCAAGGCAACACCTTTGCAGGCTTGCACACGTATCCCTGCCGCCCATCATACACGCCCTATGTCCAGCAGCCTCGGCACTCTCTTCCGCATCAGCACCTGGGGTGAATCCCATGGAATCGGAGTCGGTGTAGTCATCGATGGCTGCCCTCCGCGCATTCCACTCTCGGTGGAGGACATCCAGTATGAGCTAGACCGCCGTCGCCCTGGGCAGAGCAAGATTGTGACACCTCGCAAGGAGGACGACAAGGCGGAGATCCTGTCCGGTGTGCTGGATGGGGTGACCCTGGGCACGCCCATCGGCATTCTGGTGCGCAACACCGATCAGCGTCCCTCCGCCTACACGGAGATGCAGCAGACCTATCGGCCCAGCCACGCCGACTATACCTATGACGCGAAGTATGGCATCCGCGCGATCTCCGGCGGAGGCCGCTCCAGCGCCCGCGAGACCATCGGTCGTGTCGCGGCAGGGGCCATTGCTCGTAAGGTGCTCCAGCAGTCTCTCAAGGGCTACGAATGCCTGGCCTATGTGAAGACCATCCAGCATCTGGAGGCCAAGGTGCCAGAGAAGCTGACGTCTGAGTTGATCGAATCCAATATCGTCCGCACCTGTGACCCCGAGACGGCGGAGAAAATGATCGAGCTGATCGAAAACGTGCGCAGCCAGGGCAACAGCGTCGGCGGAGTCATCGAGTGCGTGGTGCGTGGCGTCCCTCCGGGTCTGGGCGAGCCGGTCTTTGACAAACTGGAAGCGGATCTGGCGAAGGCGATGATGAGCCTGCCTGCGACCAAGGGCTTCGAGATCGGCAGCGGCTTTGCCGGCACCCTGATGACAGGGCTGGAGCACAATGACGAGTTCTACATGGACGGCTCCCAGGTGCGGACCCGGACGAATCGCAGCGGCGGTATCCAGGGTGGCATCAGCAATGGTGAGGAAATCGTGTTCAGGGTCGCCTTCAAACCGACCGCCACCGTTTTGCGCGAGCAGAAGACCGTGACCAATACCGGGGAAGACACCACTCTGTCAGCCCGGGGTCGTCATGACGCCTGCGTGCTGCCCCGTGCCGTGCCCATGGTCGAGGCCATGGTGCATCTGGTGCTGGTGGACCATTGGCTGCGTCAGCGGGCCCAGAAAGCGTAAAAAAGCGTCTCGCGAGATAACTCGTGAGACGCTTCAAAGCGGTTGAGACGCTAATTACTCCTTGAACTTGCCTTCCTTCGCCAGCTTGGCGCGGAATTTGGAAACCTTCGGGCTGACGACGGCGCGGCAGTAACCGGCGTTAGGATTAATGGCGAAGTAGTCCTGATGGTACTCCTCGGCGGGGTAAAACTTCTTCAGCGGCACGATCTCGGTCACGATGGGCTGATCCCAATCTTTCTGGGCTGCCTTCATGGACTCCTCGGCGACCTTTTTCTGCTCGTCGTTGATGTAGTAAATGCCGGAGCGGTATTGGTCGCCCACGTCATTGCCCTGGCGGTTCAGCGTGGTCGGGTCATGGGCCACCCAGAAGTAGTCCACAATTTCCTTGTAGCTGATCACGGCTGGATCGAACTCGATCTGGATCACCTCATTGTGGCCGGTGTCTCCGCCGCAGACCTCTTTGTAGGTGGGGTTTTCTTTGTGGCCGTTGGCGTAGCCGCTGACGACAGTCTTCACGCCTTTCAGCATTTCATACTGGGCCTCCGTACACCAGAAGCAGCCTCCGCCGAGCACGGCGAGTTCGGTTTTCCCGGAGGGGGCAGGATCGGCAGCGATGGCTGGGGCGAGGGCGGTGGACATGGCGGCAAGGATGGACAGGAAGGTTTTCATGGTCGCTAAAGATACGTGAATCGCGACTACTCATTGCGTTACGATGGCAGTCAAACTTTCAGATGTGAGGGGTTTCATACACTGGGAGTGCAGCATCACCGCTTTATTCCAGGCAAGGCGGTCTCGACATCGGCGTTCCTAGTCCATACGCTCCTGATAAACCCAGCCTGTTCATGAAAGCGCTCCTCTTTTTCCTGCTTACCGTTGTTGCCGCCCACGCCATCACCACCGAACCACCGAATATCGTCCTGGTCATGGCGGATGACCAAGGCTGGGGAGACATGGCCTACAACGGCCATCTGCATCTCAAAACGCCGAACTTCGATGCGATGGCCAAAGAGGGCATCCGCTTTGACAACTTTCATGCGGCGGCCCCCGTCTGCTCACCCACGCGTGGCAGTGTGATGACCGGGCGGACGCCAAACCGTTTTGGCTGTTTTTCCTGGGGTTACACGTTGAGGCCGCAGGAGAACACCGTGGCGGAGGTGCTGAAGGAGGCCGGTTACACGACAGGTCACTACGGCAAGTGGCATTTGGGCGGAGTGCAGAAGGCCAGCCCGGTCAGCCCAGGGGCGGGCGGCTTTGATCATTGGATCTCCGCACCGAACTTTTTCGACCTCGATCCCATCCTCAGTGATGAGGGGATCGCCAAACAGTTCAAAGGCGACAGCTCGGATGTCACGGCAGACCTGGCGCTGCAGTTCATCCGTGAACAGTCTAACCAAAAGCAGCGTTTCCTCTCAGTGGTTTGGTTTGGCTCACCGCACAACCCGCATCAAGCTCTGGAGACGGATCGTGCGCTCTATGCCGACCAGCCGAAGAACGTCCAGAACTTCTACGGGGAGATCACGGCGATGGACCGGGCCTTTGGCCGCATCCGCAATGAGCTGCGCGCTTTGAATATTGAGGAAAACACCGTGCTCTGGTATTGCAGCGACAATGGAGCCCTGCCCAAGATCGGCTCCAGCGGCGGGCGTCGTGGCAACAAGGGCAAGGTCTATGAAGGCGGCCTGCTGGTGCCCGCGCTCCTGGAGTGGCCGGCGCTCTTCAAAGAACCGAAGGTGATCAAAGAACCCTGTGTGACCAGTGACATTTTCCCGACCGTCATCGCCATGGCCAAGGCCGAACCTGAGAAGCTGCACCCGCTGGATGGTGTGAATCTGCTGCCCCTGCTGGAAGGCGCGGAACAGAAACGTGGCAAGCCCATCGGTTTTTGGGACACTCTGGCGAAAGGAAAATCCACGCCTTCTGCCCAGTGGATGCATGATTTGTTAGGCGCACAATCGAAGGGCCAGGAACCCACCGACCCCGAACGCCTCAATTCGGATGCCGCCGTCATCGGTGATCCCGGGCCGCTGAACAAGTTCCCCGGACACTCCGCCTGGATTGACGGCGCATGGAAGCTGCATCGCATCGAGGATAAAAAAGGCCAGGTGGACTGGGAGCTCTACGATCTCAGTGCCGACCCTGATGAAAGCCGTGTTCTATTTGCCGAACAACCCGAACGCGTCCCACAGATGCAGACCGCACTGGAAGATTGGCTGGAGAGTGTGGCCCGCAGCCTGAATGGTGAGGATTACTAACTTTGAGTTAGGCCTTAAGCCAGCTCGTAACGGCGTCCGACCAATTGATAAAACTCCCTCTGCATTCTGGCCCAGTCTCTGAAGCATCCAATTCCGCTTCCTGAAGGATAAGGGGCAGATCCTTCAGAAATTCTTCATATCGCTCACAGATCTTTTTGCCGCCAGACAGCTTATCATAGATCCTCTGAGTATGCAGCCAATCCCGGATCAAGCTGATGATTTTTTCCGGTCTGTTATTGTGATGACTGATATCGCGTCCGCTGATGTCAGAAATAAAGCGCCGATAATCAAACTTCTCGGCTTCCATGACGAGCATGATCTTTTTCTTTCGGCCATATCGTGCGGCACCTTGAAACAAGCCCATTTCATAAGGCATGTTGAAGCGCGATAAATAGCTGTCAGGATCGGCTCCTTTTCTGGAAAGATCGTGAATGCCCAAGTGACATTCTTCGATGATTCTCATGATCTTGGCGGCTCGTTCTTCACCTGCATCATCAGCTTCGAGAGCGCAATGAGGTATAAACCCACAGGCATGGATGGCAAAGACCATGGCCTGCATCATCGGCCAAAATTCTTGATCGAAAGGACAGTTGATAAATACCTGCTTTTGATACTCAGGCTTAGCCACTTTAGACACGTCCAGAGATCGTGAGCTTTTTCGTCGCCGCGACTTTGGAAACGGCTTTGTCCCAAACCGAACGTCTGATCGTTCCTTTGCCTGGATGGGACAGAACCTCGATGGTTACTCCGCCAATAGTCGCGTGGGCGATCTGCGGTTTTTTGCGAACTTTCAGGATCTTTCTTTCGCTCATGCTTAGACAATAATCGAAGTGACCATGAGCCGCAATGGCATTTCGCAGGCCTGGATTTCGGAAAAACTTCCCTGCCTGTAACGCCAGCGGAGAAGCCGTGCATTCCCCTCACGAAGCAACTGCTGGCGGATGGAACGCACGAATGAAGCGAACCGGACGCCAGAAGAAGCTGAACCCAAACTTCAAATCTGAATCCACCCTCTCCTCATGAAAACGACATCCTCTCTCCTGCTCGCTCTGGCGCTGCTCAATACGGCTCAGGCGGGTCTCATCAACGAACCTCTCAGTGTGAATCCGAATGCACCTACCCAGCCGGTGAATGCACCACACAACCCGTTAATCTTGCAGGGCCTCATTACCGATCCCCTCGGTGTTGCAAATCAACAGTATGCAGTTCTTCCTCCGTCAGGTTCAGAAGGCTTTCGGCCCAGAGCGGTGACTGGTGAGCCTCTAGAGCCACGACAGACAGAAAATGGCGGGCATGCTGTCCAAGTGCCCGTGGATTATCGCAGCGATTCGGGGATGCTTCCTCTGAATGTGGATGAGATGGGTGAGCCTGTAGGTTATCGTCAGCTTGAAGAGGGTTTCATCCCTAGCGTCGTGCAGAACGGCTATCGTGAAACACGTTTCCCTGACGATGAGTCTCAGCTTGTGATCCGAGCAGAATCTCCAGACCGTTTGCCGCTGGATGAAATGCTTCCCATCATCCTGGATGAAAATGGAGTGCCTGTGACCCGCCATTTCTCCGAAGGTGCCGAGGTTATGGACTGGATCGTCGGCCTCATTGGCAACCTTTCCACCGACAGCACCCTGCGCCTCAGCGACCTGATGATGAATCCGGCAGTCCATGCGGCGCTTCATGCCCCCGGACCTGAGGGGGATGAACTGCGCGGTTACATGGACTGGCTCATCATGACCGGCTTGGTGATTGGTTTCGACGGCATGGACGGCAGCGATGACCTCTATGGAAATCAAGGCGATGACGAGTTGGCTGATCAAGCACCTGAGGGCATCATCCTGGGTGGCCCTGGCGGCGATACACTGGCTGGTGATTCCCAGGATCACAATCCAGACGTCTTTAATGACTGAACTCCACCGATGATCTTCAAAACCCGGACTCTTAGAAAACGAGGTCCGGGTTTTCTTTTTCAAACCTGTAACGCTGAACCCCAGACCGTGCATTCCCGGCTGATCCCTTTTTGATCCATGAAACTGAAAACCTTCTTTTATCTCGGCCTTCTGGCCTTTTCTGTCGGCCCTGTTTCGGCCATTGAACCTTCCGTACTGAAAATCCTGCCCACTCAGAATGTTGAGGGCGAAGATTCTTACTTCGGCGGTAGTTCCGCCCTGAATGATCGATGGCTGCTCATCGCGGATGCACACAATGATATGAATGCCGAAGACGCGGGCATCGTTTATGTCTGTGATCCAAAGACTGGCAAACATCTCCGGCAGTTGACGCCTGCCGATCCCAGTTTCAAGCATTTCTTTGGAAGCGGCGTCGCTTTACATGGAAACATCGCCGCGGTGGGGGCTTCGGGCGATGATGATGTGACCTTCGATGCGGGTGCTGTCTATCTCTTTGATGTCAGCACCGGGGAGGAATTGCACAAGTTCACGGTTGCGGATGGGCTGAGCGAAGACGGCTTGGGTGCCAAAGTCGCCCTCAATGAGCGTTATGTCTTTGCGAGTGCCTATCAAAAGGATGGAGCACAAGGCGCTGTGTATGTCTTCGACTTACAGACGGGGGAAACGCTGCATAAACTCATGGCTGGCAACGGGGAGTCGGGAGATGCCTTTGGCCTAACCATCGGTCTATCAGGATCGTTGGTTTTGATCTATGGCTCGAATGAACCCGAAGGTAGCAGCAGCGGCAGTACGGTGCATGTCTTTGACGCAGATAGTGGCGAGGAGTTGCATATGCTGAGCACAGTGGGCGGTCAAGGCAGTGACAGTTTTGGAAGCAGCATTGCGGCCAGCGGTCACTTCGCTTTGATCGGTGCGTTGAGGGACAGAGATCTTGGGGCCAGCGCCGGGGCTGCCTATGTCTTTGATCTGCGCACGGGGGAACAATTGCACAAACTGACGGCGACGGATGGTTCCTCCAGTGACTACTTCGGGGCTGCGGTGGCACTGAGTGGGAACTTGGCTTTGATTGGGGCTTACGATGCAGATGGCGGATTTAGCAATACAGGCGCGGTGTATCTCTTTGATCTGCAAAAGGGCACACAGATCACCAAACTCTATGCGGCGGACCACCGGCAGAATACCTCGCAGTATGGGCGTATTGTCGCTCTCCATGGCGGTACGGCGGTGATCTCAGCAGAAAGCGATAACGAGTTGGGAAGATTTGGAGCCGCCTATTTGATGCAAGGCTTGGCCGCGCCACTGCCCACCGTGCCGTTGGCACGCAAAGGGGACTTTGCCCCGCTGACGAATGGGGCGACTTTTGCCAGTTTCACCACTTCCCAGATGAATGCGGACGGTGAGGGACTGCTGATGGCGGGTCTTGCCAATGCGGCCAAGGGACAAACGAGTGGTCTGTGGAGTGAGCTTGCGGGCAGCCTGGACCTGCTGCTGCGCACCGGAGATGCGGTGGGGGATCTGAAGGTCAGCGCCCTGCAAACGCCGGTGACGCAGCACAGTGATCATGCGGCCTTTTATGCGAAGCTCAGTGGCACGGGGGTGTCGGCTTTGAATGATCTCATGCTGGTACGAGATGACGGAGATGCGCTTCTGCCGCTGCTGCGTGAAGGAGATGCGCTGACGGAGGCCGGCTTCAGCGGTCAGGTGATCAAAGGTCTGGGCGCCATGGCCGCGAGCACGACACAGCCCCAGGTGGCTGTGCTGACTATGCTGAGTGCGGCAAGCACGGCGGACAGCGCCATCGTGCTGCATGATCTGGCGACAGATACCGTTCTAGATGGCTTGCGCGAAGGTGATGAAAGCCCGGTCGCAGGTGTGAACTATGGCCAAATCTCCCGCGTCAGCATGACCGGCAGCATGGTGGTGGTTAATGTGGCGCTCAGCGGTGACAAGACCGCGAACAGCGCGGTGGTGGGCTTCATTTCTGGTGCGAGCAAAACCATCCTGGCGCGCAAGGGCGACACTGCACCGGGGACCGCCGGGAAGTTCAGTGTCTTCAAAGGCGAGTGCAGCAGCGGCCTGAATGATGTGCTGATCCGCGCCACGCTGAGCGGTGTCAGCGGTAGCATGAATGAAGGTCTGTGGGCCTGGAAAGACGGCAGCCTGCGACTGGTGGCGCAAAAAGGTGCGCAGGTCAGCGGCCTAACGACAGGTGTGAAATACGCGCAGTTTGTCCGCTCCTGGATCTGTGGCGGTGAGCGCGTGCTGGTGCTGGCGAAACTCAGTGGCACGGGCATCAAAGGGACGAATGATCAGGCGCTGTTGCTCATCCTGCCCTCGGGTGATGTGGAGGTGCTGATGCAGGAGGGAGACGTCTTTCCTGGAGCGGATGCGGCCAACATCGGAACCATTCAGCAGGTGGAAGTGGATGCGGGCAGCGGAACCTATGCGATCATGGGCACGGTTTTGGCTGTCTCCAAAAGCGCGGATCAATGCCTGTGGGTCGGCGATGCGGATGTGAGCATCACGCCCGGTGATGAGGTCCTTTTGCATCCAGGTCTCCGCCTGCGTGAGGGCAGTTATCAGGGCCTGCTGGGCCGCACGGCCAGCCTGACTATCATGAAGCTGCTGGTGCCTGCGGAGACCACCGGGATGGGCGGGCGTGGCCTGGGAAGCCCTGTTTCCGCAGGCGGAGTCGCGGTGCTGCTGACGTTTAGCGATAAGAGCCAGCAAGTGGGCATTCTTCGCTGATCTGCTTTTCCTTTGGTGATTTCCGATCCATCTTTCCCGCGATCATGACGACGACCCTAGCGCCCAAACGTGCCACCTCTCGCACGGGCTTGCTGCCACACACTCCCTGGACCCAGCTCATGCGGTCACGCGGTGGTGATACCGTGGCGCAGGAGGCGCTGGGGCAGGTGGTGGGTCTCTACTGGCGGCCTATCCAAATCTGTGTCAAGAAGCGTGGGTTCGATGAGCACGATGCAGAGGATCTCACCCAGGAGTTTTTGGCCAACATTGTGCAAAAGGGCTACTTTGACCGGGTGGACCCAGCCAAGGGAAAGCTGCGCTCTTACCTGCTGACCGCGCTGAATCATTTCCTGGCCAATGTCTGGCGCAGCCGCAATGCCCAACGCCGAGGCAGCGGGGCGGCGCACGTGTCTCTGGATGCCGAGCCGGAGGAAGGCAGCTCGCCGCTGGATTTGCCAGACCTCCGCACGCCGGATGATGAATTTGACCGTGAGTGGGCGCTGACCGTGCTGGACAATGTGCTGAAGGAATTGCGCGGCGATTATGAGGTGCAGGGAAAGCGGGACGTCTTTGAGATTCTCAGTCCGGCCTTGTCCACCGCTGATGGTCAGACCGATGCGGTGGCCATGGGGGAGAAGCTGGGCATGAACAGCGGGGCTGTGCGGGTGGCGCTGCATCGCATGAGGCTGCGCTATCGCAATCTCCTTTACCGCCATGTGGCGGCCACAGTGGAGCATGAGGATCAGGTGGAACCGGAGATCCGTGCCATGATCCAGATGCTGCGGAGAAAATGAATCCCGATGAGATTTGAATGATCGAAAACATTCCAGGCACGGAGGGCGATCCAGATGCGGATGCCGCCGCCAGTTTTCTGGAGGCGGTGCTCTTTGGCAGCGCGGCGGCGGATGGCTTTGATCAGGCGACGGTGGATCTCAGTGCGGACCTGCCTCTGGTGGAGGGTTACCGGTTGATTCGTTTGTTAGGCGAAGGCGGCTTTGGCATGGTCTATGAGGCCGAGCAGCGGGTGCCCATCCGTCGCCGGGTGGCGATGAAAGTCCTGCGCCCCGGCACCACCACCCGCGAGCTGCTCGCACGGTTCGAACAGGAGCGGCAGGCGCTGGCCCTGATGAATCATCCGCACATTGCCAAGATCTATGACGCAGGCGAGACGGAGGATGGACGGCCTTTCATCACCATGGAGCTGGTTGAGGGGCGGACGATTGATCGCCATGCGGAAAAGATTGGCCTAACCGACAAGGTGGCTCTGATGCGCGATGTCTCCCTTGCCGTGGCACATGCTCATCATAAGGGCGTCATTCATCGGGATCTCAAACCTTCGAACATCCTCATCGCGGAATCCGGGCAGGGCAGGGGAGAGCCGCGTGTGATTGATTTTGGCATCGCCAAGGCCCTGGATGGTCCGCTTTCCGCCCAGGTGATGTTTACACAGATTCGTCAGGTGGTGGGCACGCCTGGCTACATGAGCCCGGAGCGCCAGCACACCTCCCAGATCAGCCATGTGGCCGATACGCGCGCGGATGTCTTCGCCTTGGGCGCGATCCTTTGGGAGTTGCTCACCGGCAAGACACCTCACCAAAAGGTGGAAAATGGAGACATACGGATCATCCTGCCTGAGATGAAGTCCGTGCCCGCTGAGCTGCGGTGGATCACGGAAAAGGCCACCGATGCGGACATGGAAAGGCGCTATGACGATGCGGGAGGTCTGGCGGATGATCTGGAAAACTATTTGTTAGGCCTGCCTTTGAAAGCCGCCCCCCGGAGCACACGGTACTTGCTGCAAAAGTGGGCGCAGAGGCATCGCACTGTCGCAGTAGCCGTGATGGTCATGCTGTTGACGCTCATGGCCTCGGCATGGGTTTTGATCCGTAACTACGCGAGGCTTCAGGTCGCTCTGGTGCAGACGGAGGAAAGCCGTGCTACCAGCCAACGTACGCTCAGCCATGTGGATTACTTGCTCGGCTTGAATCACGAGCAGGAAGATCCCGTGCGGGCGATGGCTTACTGGGCACGCTCTTTGGACAATGATCCTGGCAATGAGGCGGCGGCAGGCATGTTGGACTCCACCTTGGCTCATGCGTCTTACCTCAGGCCTTTGGGCAGGCCGGTGGCGTTGCCTTCAGGTCAGTTGCGGCATCTGGCCCTTTCTGCTGAGGGCCAGTGGGCTGCTCTCATCTTGGGTGAGGGTAAAAAGGAAACCCTGGTGCGTGTACATCGCAACACCGCGCACGTCGAGGTGCATCCCATCCCCGCAGATGGGCGCATGACCATGTTGGCTATTTCCAAAAACGGCCACGTGGCTCTGGCAGGGTCCCAGGGGCCTGTGGGATTGATAGCACCCGGCGGTGAATGGGAGGCCTCCGAAACGGCCGTGCCAGGGCAGCGCGCCCTCGTGTGGACGCCTGAGGAGTTGCTTTGGTGCATCGGTTTCCAAAGTGTTTCCCTGATGGATTCCCACGGCAAGGAGGTCGAAACGCCAACCGTCTGGCCACAGCAGATCACCTCCTGGGATGCGACCGGGAACGGCGGTTTTCTCGGCCTCGGGTTCGAGTCCGGCAGCATCTTGATCTTGGATGGTCTAGGCCTCCTGCCAGACAAACGTCAGGGTCTGCGCCCGGCTCCGGTGACGCGCCTGGCTGTTTCCGAGGAGGGAAATCGCGTGGCCGCTGCCTGGCCGGATGGCCGGGTCTGGGTGAGCGATGAACAGGGCGAAGCTTGGAGCTTTCAAACGGACGGAGTTCTCGATCTTCAGTTCCTGCCTGGAAAAGAAGGCTTGTTGGTGCGCAATCCTGAAAAACTCAGCACTTGGAATCTGCGTCTGCGTAGTTCGGCCTGGATGGAGCAAGCCGTTCAGCCCATGCGGGATGTGCTGGCCATTGGTCAAGATCATCTGCTGTATCTGCCCACTTTTGGCGAAGCCCGACTGTGCTTCATCGGTGGCGAAAAAACCTGGATGAAGCTCCCCGGTTTTCAGGGCCGGGTGTCCTGTGCCACGGCTTTGCAAGGATCTGTGCTGGTCATGATCGAAGAAGAGAGCCGCACTCTCGAATGGCTGACTTGGCAGGCACCCCGCGTGACCCCCGTCATCAAAGAGACGGGTAGAAGTTGGAGCACTCTTCAGAGTCAAGAGCAAACCTTGTTAGGCCTGGACCATGACGGCAGAGTCTTTCAGCGTGATGAGAAAGGCGAATTGAAGACGCTCTGGATGGCAATCAAAGGCCCTGTGCGCCTCGCGGCTCTCGATGCGGAGGGAAAGACCGTGCTTGCCGATGTCCCCTGGAACCCACGGCTGATCACCGTGCAGCAGGGGCAGCCTCCGGTCATTCGCAATTGGGGTGAGGATCGTCCGAGCTGCCTAGCTTTGTCTTCGGATGGAACACTGGCCGCTTTGGGTTATCCAGGCGGCGAGATCCATCTCTGGGATCTGAAAAACGACACCCGCCTCATTTCTCGGGATTGGCAGCGAGGTGCGATTTCAAGCCTCACCTTTGTCACCCAGGAGCAGCTCGCTCTAGCCACCGGCAATCAGGTGATTCTCTGGCATTGGCGGCAGGACCGACACTTGATTGTTCCTCAAGAAATCGAAGACGGCTGCCAAGCCATGGCTGCCGATGCCAACGGTGCTCGCTTGGCCGTCGCTTCTGGAAAAGGCACCGTCCAGATCCTCAGCACCCGCACTGGCCTCAGACTCTCCACCCGATGGACCGGATGGCCAGAGCCCGCCGGGTTAGGCTGGAGCCATGACGGAAACAGCCTCTGGTGCGTTGGCCGTCAGGGTCGTCTTTACCAGATGCCCGTGAACTCTTCTCAAACAGCGGTGCCTATTGAGATCGAAAAACACCTTGGAGTGAAACTGGAGGCCGATGGCAACTTGGTCCGTTTCCGTGAAGGCATCGTCAATCGGTGACGACGAACATCCCGGCGAAGGTGTTCGGGGTGAACTTCGCATCCGCGGCAGGGGAGGTGATCATCTGGGAGATGTCGCCATCCAGATAGAGCGCGTCCTGGCAGCCCAGGTGAAGCAGTGCGCGGGAGAGCTGGTGAAAGGTGACCCGGCCCTTCACTCGGTCCTCGCGGTCGCTCATGAGGAAGATCACCTCTTGAGTCTTTGCGACGATGCCCACGGCACTGCGCTGTCGTTTGTTAGGTGAGTCCACTTTGAAGGCCGGATGAATCACGCCTTTGCGCAGCAAGAGAGGACCGGACTGATTGGCCAAGCGCGGGTGGATGTTCAGGGTGGGATACTCACCTGTTTCGACAATGTCCGGTCCCGTCTTGTTATCCAGGTAGAAGACGCCGTTGGGTTTCAGGAAGAAGTTTCCAAAGCCATCTGCCTGGTTCAGCGGCACGAGTTCTTTTGAAGCACATATGGTTAGGCCGCAGGGCTTCGGGCCTCTTTCATAGATGCCCGCATTGGTGGCGAAGAGGATCTTTTTGCCCTCCTGGGTGAGTTGCCTCTGCAAGCCGCCAAAGTCGGAGAGCGGTTTGCCGGCATCGTCCTGCCAGCGCAGATCCAGCTTCACTTGATCAGCCGCTGCTACGCGATGGAGGTGGTAAAGAGCACCTTCGTATTCCAGGGTCTCTGTCGCCAGGCCCGAAGGGGCGAGGGACAGGCCCAACCAAAACAATAAGTGAGTGATTGGTCGCATGAGAATAAAGAAGCTATGCGGAAAACCTTGTCACAGGAAGCAGGTTTGGCCAAGTCTATCTGGCAGTTCATCCCGCCTTCATCCCAGTCATGCAGCAATGACTCCGCACCTTGCGGAAAGTGACGGGCCAAGTTCAGGAGCGATCTCAAAACGACTTCACCCAGCAGACAAAGACAGCATTTGAAGTGCTTCCCATGGCCTCTAAGAACACCCCGCTATCAAAACCAGGAAGTGACTGCAGTTTTTCCAACAGTTCACTCCCGCTTACAGCTCCTTGAGGAATGACACAACCGCATTCAGTCCCGTGCAGTATCCAAAAGACATCGGGTGCAAAGGGCCCGTCATCAGTGGTTATGATCTCAACCTTTTGAAGATCATTCCACATCACGCTTTCCTGTGATCCATCAGGGCGGTGACAAACAATTTCATGGGAATCGATTCGGACCACGTAGCTGCTTTCAGGCAGAAGGCGGCTGGCTGTCGGCTGGCTTTTGTCAGCTACTTGTCGCAATACTCTGGAAGCCATTTGCGAACCAACTTGAAATGCCAGTAGACGCATCACGACTGGGGCAAGAAGATAGACCAGGATTCCGACAGCTATGCATATCCAGACAATGGCATCCATATCTACCCCTTTCTCAGCATCACCGCTAGCAGGGCAATGTCCGCCGGGGTGACGCCCTGGATACGGGTAGCCTGGCCGAGGGTGGTGGGGCGGATCTGGGCGAGGCGCATGTGGGCTTCGGTTTTCATGCCGTGGATTTTGGAGTAGTCGAAATTGGCCGGGATTTCCTTTTCCTCCATGCGGCTGGTTTTCTCGACCATGAGTTCCTGGCGCTGGACATAGCCCTCGTATTTGAGGTCGTTTTCCAGGAGTTGCCAGATTTCGTCTGGGAACTGGGCGCGGATATCTTGGGGCAGGGAAGTGTGATCGTTTTCCGTGCGACGAATCCAGGCGTGCAGGCGCATGGAATCATGGCTGGTGGTCTGGGCGAAGTGCTGGGCCTCGGCTAGACGGGCAGCCTTTTGTTCGGTGTGAGTGCGGCGGAAATCGTCCACGAGGCCCAGCGCAGCCGCCTTGGGAGTGAGGCGGAGGTCGCAGTTATCCTGCCGCAGGAGGAGGCGATATTCGGCCCGGGAGGTGAATAGACGGTAGGGTTCGGTGGTGCCTTTGGTGACCAGATCGTCCACCAGCACGCCAAGATAGGCCTCGTTGCGACCCAGAATGAGGGGCGGTTTGCCCTGGATTTTCAGGGCTGCATTCGCCCCGGCGAGCAGACCTTGGCCGGCGGCTTCCTCGTAACCGGAGGTGCCATTGATCTGCCCGGCGAAGTAAAGACCGCCCACCCGCTTCGTTTCCAGAGTGGGGGAAAGCTGGGTCGGCGGGCAGTAATCATACTCCACGGCGTAACCCGGACGGATGATCTCCGCCTTTTCGAGGCCGACGATGGAACGGATGAACTCGTGCTGCACCTCGTAGGGTAGGGAGGTGGAGACGCCGTTGATGTAGAATTCCCGGGTGTGACGACCCTCCGGTTCGAGGAAAACTTGGTGTCTTTCCTTCTCCGCAAAGCGCACCACCTTGTCCTCAATGGAGGGGCAATAGCGTGGCCCGACCCCCTCGATCCGTCCGCAATACATGGGCGATTTGTCCAAATTGGCCCGGATCACGTCGTGAGTTTGAGGGTTCGTGTAGGTTATCCAGCAGGGAATTTGTTCCACGTGGAACTTTTCTGGAGTCCAATGGTTGAGGGTAAACAGGTCCTCGTCCTCCTCCACGACCCCCGAGAGATAGCTAAAATGCGGGGCAGGGGAGTCACCCGGCTGGACCTCGCACTTGCTGAAATCAATGCTTCTGCTGTTGATGCGGCACGGGGTGCCGGTCTTGAAGCGCTTCACCTCGAAACCCAGGTGCAGAAGACTGTCGGACAGGGTGGAGATGCTGTCTCCCATTCGCCCTCCGGCCTGGTTTTGCAGGCCGACATGGAGCAGTCCGCGCATGAAAGTGCCTGACGAAATGACCACCGCCGAGGCCCGATAGACCATGCCCAGGCTGGTGCGGATGCCGATTACGACATCGTTTTCGACCAGGATCTCCGCCGCGTTCCCCTGATGCATGTCCAGGTTGGGCTGGTTTTCGATCAGCCACTTCATTCGAAATTGATAGGCCTTCTTGTCGCACTGGGCTCGGGGGCTCTGAACGGACGGCCCTTTTTTGGCGTTCAGCATTCGGAACTGAATGCCTGTAGCATCCGTGTTCAGGCCCATCACTCCACCCAGGGCATCGATCTCCCGGACCACATGCCCCTTGGCCAAACCCCCAATAGCAGGGTTGCAGGACATCTGGGAAATCGTGTCCAGGTTCTGGGTGAGAATGGCGGTCTGACACCCCAGCCTAGCCGCCGCCATCGCAGCCTCCACGCCCGCATGGCCTGCGCCGCAGACGATGACATCGTAGTGTTTGGGGTAGGTGTAGAGGCTGGAAGACATGGGCTGGCACCATAGCACAGGCGTCAAAATGTTCCATGTGGAACAAAAGGCGTCATGCCACCCTTTCTACATAGATATCAATCGGCACGATGATGTGCTCAGGCGTTTCGATGAAGTTGCCGTTGTGGGCATCAAACATCAAAATCTGATCCTCTTGCCGATACCAATCGTTGGTCATGGGCACCCCATCCACGGCTTCCAAGGGCTCAAAACCACTCTCAAAGAGATGCCGGTGAAGATCTTCCTCACTGGGATGCACACCTGAAATGATTGGTTGGGAGGTTAGTATCCGGACAGCATTCGATTCATCCAGAAGAATCTGTTCAAGCCAAAGGTCGTCACCCAGGGCATCGTTGCAGAGAATCAAGCGGACAAGATACTCTAGTGGGGTGGCATCTCGATAGATGGCCTGGCCGTCGATTCTCGGGTAGGCTTTGCCGTAACGGTCTGGGTGGGTGATTTTAAAAACCCGTCCCTCATCGGGGGCCAGCAACACGGTGTGCTCGTTTCCAGCTAGCTCACTCCCCGCTTGAAAAAGCCGATGGTAATCGGATGCACGGTCTTGTCCTGCTGTGGTGAGTCTTCCTTGAGTCTGTGCCCAGTCGAGGAGGAGTTGTCGCTGTTCATGACGCTCGGTATCCCGGTCAAGGCCTGCCAGTTCTGGCGAAACTGCGCTTCTGCCTCGGCGGAGGTAAGCCGAGGCTGATTCAAGCGCAGTTGGCGCAGTTGTTGCGGCGTCATCACCATGCTGGAAAGATTCGGGGATTGGTGTGGAATTGTCAATCTCAGGATGAACCAGCTACTTGCTTCCCCCCTTCATCCGGCTAGTATCCCTACTCTCAACTATGGCCTCCCAGACTGCCCCCACCGCGAAATCTTCTGAAGCTCCGATCAACGCCAAACTGACCGCTGCGGACAAGATCGAACTTTACCGGAAGATGGTCCGGGTGCGCCGGTTTGAGCAGGTTTCCTTGCAGCATTATCAGGCGGGTCGCATGGGTGGGTTTCTTCACCTTTACATTGGCCAGGAATCCGTGGCGATTGGTTGCACCTCCTTGATGGGTGAAAATGATCATGTCATCACCGCTTACCGTGACCACGCTCACGCGCTGGGAGTGGGCATGACGATGGATGAGTGCATGGCCGAACTTTTCGGCAAGGCCACGGGTTGCTCTAAAGGGAAGGGGGGCTCGATGCACTATTTCGCGCCGGATAAAAATTACTGGGGTGGTCACGGCATCGTGGCCGGTCAGACACCTCTCGGTCTGGGTCTCGCGTATGGTTTGAAATATCGCGGCCTCAAAGGCGCGGCGATGTGCTTCCTCGGTGACGGCGCAGTGAACCAGGGTGCGTTTCATGAATCTCTGAACCTCGCGGCTCTTTGGGATCTGCCGGTGATTTACGTGATCGAAAACAACGGCTACTCCATGGGGACGAGCCAGGAGCGCTCTTCCGCTTTCGACGGTTGCCTCGCCAAACGTGCGGAAGGTTACGGCATGGCCTGGGACCACTTCGTCGGTGAAGATCTTTACGATGTCCGCGCCCGGGTTCAGGTCGCCATCGATCGTGCGCACAATGAGAGCAAGCCAACGCTTCTGGAAATCGCCACCTACCGCTGGGAAGGCCACTCCGTCGCCGATGCGAACAAGATGAAGTATCGCACCAAGGAAGAGGTCGAAAAATATCAGAAGCAGCACGACCCCATCCAGGTGTGGAAGCGCAACCTCCTTGAGGAAGGTGTCGCCACGGAAGAAGACCTGAAGAAGATCGACCGTGAAGCCCAGGCCGAAGCCGAAGCCTCAGCCGACTTTGCCAAAGCCAGTCCGTATCCAGAGCCTGAGGCCATCTTTGAGGATGTGTACTGGGAAGTGGACAACAAGACGGAGGCCGGAGCCACCGGGCGTCACTTCTTCAACGATTAATACACTTGTTGTTAGGCGGGTGTGAAAACCCGCCTGACAGGCCCTCCAGCATAAAAGTATCCGATCCCGGCATCAGCTTAGAAGAAAGGTTGCGCCGGGGCTGTCGTACTGAGTAAGCTACGATTTACCGCGACGCGCGGAGCCAATCCGCGCGCCCTAACCTAACTGAACTTCGCTATGAACCCAGCAAACACCAGCCGCCGCTCCTTTGTGCGCGGCACGATCGCCGGAGCCGCCGGCCTTGCCACTTTGCCCACCTGGGCAAAAACCATCGGCGCCAATGAAGACGTCCGCGTGGCCGTCATCGGCTTCAAGTCCCGTGGCTCAGGCCACATCAGCAGCCTCCTGAAAATCAAAGGTGTGCGCATCGTGGCCCTTTGCGATGTGGACAGCGAAGTGCTGGACAAGAAGGTCGCCGAACTGGCGAAAAAAGAAGTCAAGGTGAAGGCCTACAAGGATTTCCGCGAATGCTGCGCCGATCCTGAAATCGACGCGATCACCATCGCCACCCCGAACCACAACCACACCCTGATTGCCCTGACCGCCATCGCCGCGGGCAAGCATGTGTATGTCGAGAAGCCCGTCTGCCACAACATCTCCGAAGGCCGCAAGCTGGTCGAAGCCGCCGCCATCGTGGAGAAAAAAGGCCAAGTCGTGCAGCACGGCATGCAGCGCCGTTCCGACCTCGGCTGGGCCGCCGCCATGGAGTATGTGAAGAGTGGCAAGATCGGCAAGACGACCCTCAGCCGCGGTATCAACTACAAAGCCCGCCAGAGCATCGGCAAGGTGCCCGCCGCTGTGACGCCTCCCGAGACGGTGGATTACAAACTGTGGTCCGCCCCACGTCCGGAGCTGCCGCTTCATCGCACCAAGTTCCATTATGACTGGCACTGGCAGTGGGCTTACGGCAATGGCGACATCGGCAACCAGGGACCTCACCAGCTCGACGTCGCACGCTGGGCATTGGGTGATCCGAAGGAACTGCCGAAGCGCGTGATGAGCCTCGGCGGCCGCTGGGGCTACGATGACGATGGCGAAACAGCCAACAACCAGATGGCCTTCTATGACTATGCCGAAGGCGCCCCTCTCCTGTTCGACAACCGTGGCCTGCCCATGAAGGACATGAACTGGACGAAGGGCTTCGAGCCTGTCTATCGCATCAATGGCAAGACCTCCGCCCCCCGTATCGGCAACGTCATCCATTGCGAAGGCGGTTTCATCGCCGAAGCCAAGGCCTATGACAATGAAGGTAAGACCATCGAGAAGTTCGAAAACTTCCAGGACGGCCCTGACCACATGCTGAATTTCATTAATTCCTGCCGTGCAGGCAAACTGACGAAGGAAGTGCTGCACGTGTCCCACGGTTATCACGCCGCCGCGCTTTCCCAGATGGCGAACATCTCTTACCGCCTCGGCAAGCAGGTCTCCACGGAAGAAGTCAAGGAACGCCTCAGCAACAGCAAGGCCGCCCAAGAAACCTTCGACCACTTCGTTCAGAACCTGGTGGACAACAAGATCGACATGAAAGCCGACAAGGTCGCCGTCGGTCCATGGCTTGAGTTCGATCCTGTGAGTGAAAAATTCATCGGTGAGTTCGCTGAGGAAGCCAACAAGCTTGCTCAAGATGAATATGCCACCGGCTTTGAACTGCCTGTGATCAGCTAAAGCGTCTAACGAAAAGATTGAAGACGCGGAACCTGGAAACGGGTTCCGCGTTTTTTGTTAGGCGAGGCCTTCGGCGGGATCGACTGCGATCAGTCCAGAAAGCTGCCGATGACCTTGGGTGCTCCGCCTTTTTTGATCGAGAAGATCTCCGGGCTGGCGGCACGTGGGTCGCTGCGAAAACGATCCGCCAGATCCGCTGTAAACTCCGCCAGAGCTTCCGGCTTGGCGGGAAAAACAAAAAGCGAATGACGGTCAGGAAGGGCGACCCAGATCTCCTCCCCAAAGAGCTGTTCGAAAATGATCGGGAGAGAGGGCGCGATCAGCAGGGAGGCGATCAGGGGTTGCTCACTGCGATACACGGCATACTGCACCTGCCCTGCCTCATTCTTGATCAGGTCAGGTTTGTAGGTGCTCAGGCGTCGGTCGGCCACCTTCTTGGCCCGCTGGGTAAAGGTTTCCACACTCAGCCCGAGTTTTTTAAATTCCGCATCAGAATAGGCCATGATACCGGGTATGTCTGTCAGCTCTTTGGCCGGTGTCAGCACGGTCAGCTCTGCACCTTCGGGCGAAAAGGACAGGGCTCTACGCATGACCTTGGGCTCCGGTAGCAGCAGCAAAGTCTCGAGGCGTCGGTCCTCAGCTTGGATCGACAGGGAACCAAGGATCAAAACAAGGCCGGTGAGGGAGAGCTTCAGGGTGGGCACAGGCATATGAAACACGGCTTTTGCCCGGATGCCAGCATCAAAGCCCTTGCATGAAGGTTCGCCCCCGGCTTCATCCCGAGATGATCGCTTTTCTCCGTGGCAAACTTGCCTCCGCTTATCCTCATCAGGCCGTTGTCGATGTGGGAGGCGTTGGCTATGCGACGAACATTCCCCTAACCACTTTTGATAAATTACCCGCCTTGGGTGGCGAGGTGAAGTTGCTGACGCATCATCACGTCACGGAGCGTGAACACCTGCTATTTGGTTTCTTTACTGAGGATGAACGCGACCTGTTTCGCCTGCTGATTGATCGTGTCTCCGGCATCGGCCCCAAGATGGCGCTGTCCGTGCTCAGCGGGATGCCGGTGCCTGCCTTTAAAGATGCCGTCATCCGCAATGACACGGCGGCGCTTGCCCGCATCAAAGGCGTGGGGAAAAAGACGGCGGAGCGAATCGTCCTGGAGCTGAAGGACAAGGTGGGAGTGGTGGATGCCTGGCAAGCGGCGGAGGTCGCACGCGGCACACATGATCCCAAGCAGGCGGCTGTCAGTGATGCCGTGCTGGGTCTGATCGCCCTCGGCTACAAGCAGAGTGAGGCACAAAAGACCGTCAATGAATTGGTCAAGCTGAGCACGGAACCGGTCCGTGCCGACAAGCTGATCCGTGAGGCCTTGCGGGCGATGCAGTGACGAGTCACCAACCGAAGAAGATGGGTCCGGGGATGATCTTCACGCCGCCTGTTCCCAGGGGATTCCCTTTGGTTTCCTCAATGCTTTCCACGACATTGCCTTTGAGGTTCACGCTCATGCTGCCGGTCTCCACCTTGATATAGACGACCGTCTGGACCGGCCTGCCCAGGGCGTCAAAACCTCTATTGTATTGAGGAATACGGTCATACACCACATATTCCAGGGTCTCCTCCTTGCCCGCCGCACTGAGTTTGCTGGACTTGCGGTTAGGCTTGCCCAAGCTGGCATACACTTCCTCGCCCGTCATCCCGAGGGCGATCTGTTTGGCGGCGATCAAGGCCTCGACCTCCGTCTGGCGCTGATGCAATTTTTTGAGATTGGGCACCAGGTTGGGGTCTGGAGAAAGCAGGTCTCCCATGCGCATCCAGCCGGAGACATCGCCATGCCGGGCGCGGCCACGCACACGGTAGCCGGTCTCTGAAAGTCCGACCAGCTTGACCAAGGTGCCGGGCGGCATGGAGCCGATGGCCTGATCCAGGGCGGAGCGGGTGTAGATGGGCGATTCCTGCAGGACTTTGAGAGTGACCGGCTTCTTCAGCATGTCCTCCACATCCAGGGTGCCTGGCTCAGGGGCCAAAGCGGATTTCCTTGAAGAGGAAAATTGCGCAGGCGCTTCTGTTGTGATGCTGACAGCACCCAGAAACACCAGGAAAAGAAGGGCCTTTTTCATATCGGGAGAGACTACCAAACTCAGACGTTATCAGGAAAGCTTTTGTTCGACCTGTGAAGCGTTCCGCGTATCCCTTTTAGAATGCCCAACGGACCTCTTTCGACCAAGCTCTTCGATCTCGCCAAGCAATACATCCCTGGAGGGGTGAACTCGCCCGTGCGCGCCTTTCGCAATGTGGGGGGGGACCCTTTCTTTGTGCGCCGCGCCAAAGGCTGTCGGATCTGGGATGTCGATGGACGTGAGATGATTGATTTCGTGGGCACCTGGGGCCCGGCGATTCTCGGTCATGCGCCGGTTTCCGTGATCGAGGCGATCCATTCGGCGGCCAAGGACGGCGTCAGTTTTGGCATTCCCAATCCTTACGAGGTGGACATGGCGCGCACGATTTGTGAGTGGGTGCCTTCCATTCAAAAAGTGCGTCTCGTCAGCAGCGGGACTGAGGCCACCATGTCCGCGATCCGCCTCGCCCGCGGGTTTACGGGACGGTCACGTCTGGTCAAGTTCGATGGCTGTTACCATGGGCATTCCGACAGCCTGCTCGTCGCGGCGGGCAGCGGTGCCCTGACACATGGGCACCCAGACAGCGCGGGTGTCCCGGCGGCTTTTGCCGAACTGACCAGTGTGCTGCCCTTCAATGATGAAGCAGCGCTTGAGGAACTCTTTGCTGCCAAAGGGCACGAAATCGCGGCCTTGATTGTGGAGCCTTACCCGGCCAATGCGGGTCTCATTCTCCCGCAGCCCGGTTTCCTGCAAAAGCTGCGCGATATCACCACGAAGTATGGAACGGTGCTCATCTTTGATGAAGTCATGACCGGCTTCCGCCTCGCCAAAGGCGGGGTGCAAGAACTGGAGGGCATCACGCCGGATCTCACCTGCCTGGGCAAGGTCATCGGTGGCGGGCTGCCCGTCGGGGCATTCGGGGGCCGTGCGGAAATCATGGACTATCTGGCACCCCTCGGTCCTGTTTATCAAGCTGGCACCCTCAGCGGTAACCCGGTTGCGATGGCGGCCGGTCTGGCCCAGCTTCGTGAGCTGGAGCGTCAGCAGGGGTATGCGTATTTGGAAGAAATCGGGCAAGTCATGGAAGAGGCGGTGCTGGATGTGCTGAAGCGCAAAGGCCTTGGCTATCGCTGGTATCGCAAGGGCAGCATGTTCTGCCTCTTTTTTACCGAACAAGAAGTGCGGAATCTCCAGGATGCCAAGACCGCCGACCTTGTCGCCTTCCGCAAATTCTTCCATCACTGCCTGGACCATGGCGTCTATTTTGCGCCTAGCCAGTTTGAGACAGGCTTCATCAGCATGGCCCATGCAAAGGCCGATATGGAACGCACGGCCGAGGTCGCCGCTGCCGCTCTGGCGGCATTGTAAGATGTTGTGGGTGAAAAGGGGATTTCATTCTTCGTCAGCTAAGTTATCTTCAAACATGCCTCAGCTTACCATCCATCTGCCTGATGCCTTGATGCCTTATTTGAACCGTAAGGCCAGCGAGGGTGATAAATCTGCCGAAGATTATATGATCTCATTGCTGGAGATGAATCAATGGCAGGATGCGCATCGAGATGTTTTTCATCATCCGGGCCAAGCAGAGCTGGAGGATGTTTTGGAGGCGCGTGACAAGGGGCCTTTTATTCCAGTGCCAGACAATCTGACGGAAATCGTCATGGAAAAAGTGCGTCAACGCCTGTTGAGCCAACGCTTAAATACGTGACTTCATGAAGGACATCCATCCTGATGTCATTAACTTGGATATAATGGAGATAGCTTCATCCATTAGCGTCGATAACATGCGTGCAGCCGAGCAAGTGGTGGATGCGATCAAAGCAACGTTTGATCTATTGGCGTGCCAGCCTTTCATGGGAACTCTTTACCATCCGGTGCGGACTTGGCTCAAGGGCATCCGCATGCTGCCTGTGACACCTTACCGTAACTACCTTGTTTTCTACCGTCCGCTTTCAGACGGTGCAGGTGTGCGTATTCTTTATGTCCTTCATGCCGCACGTGACATCTCGGCTTTTTTGCGTGAGCATCAGCGGCAGTAGTCCGTATCTTCTATCCCATGTCCGAGCCCCGTTACGCCGTCGCCCAGTTGGATGAGATCACACCGACACCTTGCCCCTGTGGGCAGGCGCGTCGGGCATTCAAGGAGCCCTGGAACAATCTGGCCACGGTGCATCTGACGGACATCCATGCGGATGCGAAGCTGCACTACCACAAGAAGATGACGGAGATTTATATCGTCCTGGAGGGCGAGGGGTATCTGGAACTCGATGGGGAGCGCATCCCGCTGAAGCCGATGACTTCGGTGATGATCCGGCCCGGCTGCGTGCATCGTGCGGTGGGGAATCTGCGCATCATCAATGTGCCCATGCCCCCGTTTGACCCGGCGGATGAGTTCGAGGTCGAGGGGTAGGGGAGCACAAGCTGCGAAGCCGCGAAGCGAATGTCCGCGCTCCTCTCAGATCTGAATAACACCGCGAGAGATGGGAAGACCGCAGAGAAAGCCTTTTGAATCAAACCCTCTGCGGTCTTCCCATCTCTTGCGGTGTATAACATGAATCCGCGCTCTCAACGCCGCATGCCCTGCACACGGGACTGCATGTCCTCCAGCACCGGGGCGAGTTCCATCTTCGTCTTCGTGGGCGCATCGCGCAGAAACAGGACGGGGTCTTCGGCGATCAGGGTTTCCATGAACTCGCGGTCCTGATCGGAGAGGCGTTCGCCTTCAGGGGAGGTGCCGCGCAGGCTTTTCATGTCGTTGCGCATGCGACCGACGAGGCGTTTGCGCTCCTCCACTGGCAGGAGCTTTAGACCCCGGTCCAGGCCATCGAGAAAGGGGGCGACGGTGCGGTCCACGTATTCTTTTTGTTCCTCCTCGGTGAGGGAGGCGAAGAACTTGTCCAGGGCTTCCTGCCCGTCCTCACGCAGGCTGCGGCGCTGTTGGGCGTCCAGGCGGTTGAAGTTGGTGATCAGTTTGTCCAGGTATTGCTGGCGGGATTCGTGGGTGCCTTCAACGCCATCCAGCCAGGGGGCTTTCTCGGCCAGTTCGATGACTTTGGCCGGCCAGGAGACCAGGTGATCCGTCTGCTGCATGACGACGGCCACGGCGCTCCAGATCAGGGCGAGCAGGGCGGTGGCAGTCAGCCAGATGCGGCGGGGTTTCATGACCGGGGGCGGAAGCGTTTGGACAGGATGCCTATGAACTCACCGGCCTCCTGCACGCGCAGCAGGTGGGTGATGAAAAAGTAGATGCCTGCTGCCACGGTAATTGTCGCGCTGAGCGCGGCGGCTTGGGTGACGAAGTTCATTTCGGCCCATCCTGCAAGGAGGGTCTTTTGGCCTGCAATGCAGACAGCGCCCATGAAGACGATGCCAACAAGGAGCTTCCACAGTGTCTGAGTCAGCGAACGTGTCTCCAGCCCGCCGGCAAATTTTCTCATGCAGAGATAAAGCGTCGCGAAATTGGCCAAGAGCCCGATGGCGGTAGCCCAAGACAGGGAGGTGTGATCCCAGCCGAGAATAAAGACGCTGGTGTAATTGAGGACGAGGTTCAGCACGATGACCCCCATGCTGATCATCATCGGGATGAAGCGTTTATCGATGGTGTAAAAGGCAGGCTGCAGCACCTTGATGGCGGAGTAAAACACCAGTCCAAAGGCATAAGCCTGGAGGGGACCGGCGGTCATTTTCACATCGTAGGCGGTGAACTTGCCATGCTCAAACAGGAGCGAGATGATGGGCTCGGCCAGCAGGGACAGGCCGACGGCACAAGGCAGGGTGAGGAAGAGGACGAGGCGCAGGCCCTTTGCCAAAGCACCGCGAAAAGCCGGAGACATGCCCTCCGTGGCCAGGCGAGAAAGCATGGGCAGGGTGACGGTGGCGACGGCGACGCCGAACAGGCCTAACGGTAATTGCTGCAAGCGCTGCGCATTGGCCAGCCAGGCCATGGAGGATTCCTTACCGGGGGTATAGGAGGCAAAGATGGAATTGAGAAGCACGGAGATTTGTGTGCCGCTGGCCGCTAGCATGGAGGGCCACATGAGGCGCAGGACCTCTCGCACACCGCTGTCTTTCCAGCCAAGGTCCAGGGCGAAGCGAAAGCCTACTTTGTGCAGGGCGGGCAGTTGCACAGCGAGCTGCAATACGCCGCCGATCAGGGTGCCAAAGGCAAATCCAGTGAGTCCTTTTTCGCTGATCTGACCTGCGCGGAAACCCGGATCGATCATCCACGCCAAGGCAACACCGCCGATGATGCAGCCAAGATTAAAGAAGGCCGAGGCGACCGCCGGGATGAAGAAAACCTTTTTTGAATTCAGCATCCCCATCACAAGCGCCGTGACAGAGACAATGGCAATGAAGGGATACATGATCTGCGCCAGCCAGGTGCCCATGACTTTGGCCTCCTCAGACAAACCGGGGGCCAGAAGGCGAAAGATGAAGGGTGCTAGAACCACACCCGCCACGGCTACCAGGGTCATAAAACATGCGGCGAGAGAGAGCATCTTGCGGCCCAGGGCCCAGGCGGCTTCGTCCCCTTCGTTCTTGATCTTCTTGGAGAAGGTGGTGACAAAAGCTGTCGAAAGCGCTCCCTCTGCGAAGAGGTCACGCAGCATGTTCGGTGTGCGGAAGGCCACGGCGAAGATGCCTGCGAAAGCCGAGCCAAACAGGCCGTTCAGCAATTGATCCCGCACCAGTCCCAGCACGCGGCTGCACAGGATGGCGATGGAGACCACGCTGGTGCTGCGCGCCTGGGGACCGGTATCTTTTTTCTCTTCGCTCATGTTCGGGCGGCACCTTGGATGGAGCAGCCGCACTCGCAATCACAATCCTGATTTGGATGCGTTACGGATCGGTCAAGTTTGGCGCCCAAGTGCCCGTTTCCTTGAGCGGTGGCGTCACGCCATCGGGCGGGAAGGTGGTTTTGACGATGCCTGCCAGTTGGGTGGACAGCTCGGTCACGGTGGCGGCGTGCTCCGCTTTTTCGGCCAGATTGGTCAGCTCCTTGGGGTCGGTATCGTGGTCATACAACTCACGACCGGCTTTGCCCTCATCCCATTCGGTGTAGCGCCAGCGCGGTGTGCGCAGGCTGTAGCCAAAGAGGCGCTTGCCATTGTCCCCGAGGGCCGCGCTGGCACCCATGCGTTTGAAGCCGCCACCACGCACCACCTGGCTGATGACCCAGCCACGGCCTTCGGCCTTCGGGTCCTTCAGGATCGGCACCAGGCTCTGGCCCTGAAGGTTGTCCGGGGCTTTCACGCCGGCCATTTCTGTCAGAGTCGGGTAAAGGTCGATGAGACCCACGGGGGCCTGGGCCACACCGCCTTTCGTGATTCCAGGACCGGCCATGATCAGCGGCACGCGGGCGCTTTCCTCAAACAGGCTCTGCTTTTGCCACAGGCCGTGTTCGCCCATGTGATAGCCGTGGTCGCTGGTGAAGACGACGATGGTGTTCTCGCTCAAACCCAGGCGGTCTAGGGCATCGAGCACGATTCCAGCCTGCGCATCCATGAAGCTGATGCTGGCATAGTAGGCCTGGATGCACTGGCGCCGCAGGTCGTCGGTCAGGTTGTCCTGCTCCTTTTTGTAGCTGCCCAGGCCGTGCGGCGGGATGTCCGCCTGGTCTTCCTTCCAGCCCTGGACCACGGGCATCTTCTCCTGAGGATAGCCTTCAAACCAGGTCTTGGGCGCGATGTAAGGGGTGTGCGGGCGGAAGAAACCGAGGGCCAGGAAAAACGGCCGCGACTTGTCCTTGGCACAACGTTCCAGCACCCATTCAGCCTCGCGGGCCATCATGCCGTCCGTGTGTTTTTCATCGGGACTGGGGGAGGCATACCAGCTCAGCGTGCCGCCGTAGCTGCCGGGGATGAGGCTGAAGGTGTTGTCCATGTCCTCCATGCGGTCGGAGCCTGTCGGATTGATCTCCATTTCCCAGGACCCGGGATCGTCATGGCCGTTGGTGCCGATGGAGAGCGGCACGTTGTAGTGATACAGCTTGCCGATACGGGCAGCGAAATAGCCTTCCAGTCGGAAGGACTGCGACAGGCTCTTGTGGCTGGGGATGGTCTGGCGAAAAATCTGCGAGTTCGTCAGGATGCCGCTGCTGTTCGGGTAGAGGCCCGTCAGCATGGAATTGCGGCTGGGTCCGCACAGGGGAAACTGACAGGCCGCCTTTTCAAAACGCACCCCGCGCGCTGCGAGTTTGTCCAGGTTCGGGGTCTTGACCAAAGGATGGCCGTAAGTACCCAGGCTGTTGTTTAGATCATCCGCCATCATGAAAAGCACATTGGGACGTGAATGATCGGCGGCGTTGAGGTCGCTCTTAACGAGCAGCCCAAGACAAACGACGGGGAGGAGAAAACGCAAGGGCATCATGGCTGGTAGGTTGTTGAATCGGCGCTGAAACGATGTCGGTCATGCATTTCTCTCCGCAGAATCAAAGAGAATCGCTGAAGCCAATCCGGTATGAAGAAACCGGCCTGCGCTGTCGTTACCAGCTCACATTCATGATTCGAAATTTCTTCCAACGGCTGCATTTTCTCCTTTTGGGGTGTTTCTTTAATTCTATCGCTTTGGCTACAGATCGGCCTAACATGATCTTCTTCATCGCCGACGACGTGAGCTGGGATGACCTGGGCTGCTATGGCAATACCGCCGCCCGCACACCCAACCTCGACAAGCTGGCCGCCAAGGGCCGACGGTTTGACGAGGCGTATCTGACTGCCAGCAGTTGCAGCCCTAGCCGGTCCAGCATCATCACGGGCCGTTACCCGCACAACAACGGCCGCGCATCTGAGCTGCACCAGCCCATCGCCGCCCATATCCCGTGGTTTCCGCGCCTGCTCAAAGACGGCGGTTATTACACAGCTCTGGTCGGCAAACATCACATGACATCCGACAAGCCGGCCGAAGGTGAGAAGCCCCAGTCGGAGCCTTTTGATCGGGTGGATGCTGGCAATGAAACCGGCAACAAAGGCGGTCATGCGACGTGGGTGAAGACCCTGCAGGAGCGCCCCAAAAACAAGCCTTTCTTCTTCTGGTTCGCCTCCCTGGATGCCCATCGCGACTGGGATGCGGACAAGGACTGGAAAGAGAATCTCTATGGCCCCAAGCACGATCCCGCCAAGGTCATCGTGCCGTCTTTCCTGGTGGACGATGCTGAGACACGGCAGGACCTGGCCTCCTACTACAACGAGATCACCCGCCTGGATTACTTCATCGGTCTCGTGGTGGCCGAGCTGGAAAAGCAGGGGGCGCTGGACAACACACTGCTCCTCATGATGGCCGACAACGGACGTGCCTTTCCACGTGCCAAGACCCGCCTCCATGACTCCGGCATGAAGACGCCCTTCATCGCCCACTGGCCTGCCGGCATTGGCAAGCCAGGCACGCCCAGCCAAAGCCTCGTCAGTGCGATTGATGTGGCACCGACGATGCTGGACCTGGCCAAGGTTCCCTTGCCTCCCACGATGCAGGGCCTCAGCTTTGCGCCCATCCTGACCAATCCTGAAGCCGAAGTCCGCAAGCACGCCTTCTCCGAGCACAACTGGCATGATTATGCGGCTCATGGTCGTTCTGTGAGATCTGAAGGGTTCATTTTCATCCGTAACAATCGTCCAAACGATCCCTGGCAAGGCCCGGCGGATTCCGTCCGCTCGCCTTCCTATGAGCGGCTCAAAGCAGCCCGGGATTCCGGAAAGCCCACGCCTGCCCAGGCCGATGTGTTCCTGGCCCCACGGCCCAAGGAAGAACTCTACCGCACAGCTTCCGATCCTAACCAACTTTCCAACTTGGCCACCGATCCTGACTACGCCTCCGTCAAAGCCCGCCTCGCCAAACTGCTGGACGAGTGTATCCGTCAAACGTAACACCGTAGTCGAGTCGTAGCTGGTAAGAGCCGGAGTCGTAGAGGTATGGCTCTCATGGACTCTGACTTAACAACCTGCATTTTAAAGCGTGACGCCCTTGGGCGTGTGACGCTGCCTCGCGATAAGCGTGTCGCGCTTTTAGATGAGTTTGAGCGCAGTGGACTGCCCGCCTCTGGCTTTGCTCGTGCAGCGGGTATTAACTATCAGACTTTTGCGTGCTGGGTGCAGCAAAGAAGGCATGAGCGCGGTGAGTATGCCAAAAGCCCGTTGCCTACTTCTGCCGCGTTGCGTCTGATGGAAGTTGTCGCTGAGGCGATGCCTACCATGCTGGGCGAGGCACCTCAGGCGACTTCTTCCACCTCGGCGGCTTCCTGCCGCGCACCTCTGGAACTCCTGCTGCCCGGCGGGGCGCGGCTGCTCCTCCACGATGTTCATCAAGCAGAGCTGGCGGCTCATTTGTTACGTCACCTCAATCCAGCGAGCTCTCTGCCATGCTGAGCTTCCCAGCCTCGTTGCGCGTCTTCATCGCGCTGGAGCCCTGCGACATGCGTGCGGGCATGAACACGTTACACGCCTATGTGGCTGATAAGCTCAAGGAGAACCCGAAGGACAAGGCGCTCTTTGTCTTCACCAACAAGCGCCGCAGGCTCATCAAGGTGCTGCACTTTGATGGCACGGGGCTGTGGCTGATGACGAAGCGGTTGGAGCAGGGAACCTTCTTTTGGCCCAAGGCGGCGCAGGAGGGGCAGCTGAAGCTAGAACTCAAGCCGGAGGCCTTCACGATGCTTACTGACGGCATCGACATGCACGGGGCACGCCCGCGCGGCTGGTATGAGCGCTGAGACGCAAACTGGCGGGGGGAATGTTTTTTGGCCTAACGTCAAGGTTGTTGACATGACATGGGTTCAATGCGTTAGGGGATGCATCCTACACGCTGCATGACGCCTGCCGACCTGTTGCACGAACTCGCCGCCCAGAGGCAACTCGTCGCCACGCAGCAGACGCAGATTGAGTCGCTCAAGTTGGAAAACGAACAGCTGCGGCAGCACAATGAGGTGCTGCGCCTGAAGGTGGATGCGATGGCGCGCAAGCTGTTTGGCAAGTCGTCCGAGAAGCTCGATCCCGCGCAGTTGCAGATGGTCTTCGAAGCCATGCAAAACGGTGTGCCGGAGGACGGCCCAAAAAAGCCGGAAGCCTCCGCAGACGCCCCTTGCGTCTCGGAGGCCGATGAAGCAGCCAGGCCCTTGACGATGCGCAAGAAGCGCAGCTTGGAGCAGATGCTCGAAGGCCTGCCGATCACTGAGGTCATCATCGATCCTGAAGAGGTCAAAGTCGATCCGCAGGCCTGGACCTGCATTGGGGCTGAGGTCACCCGGCTCATCGACTACACACCGGGCAAGTTCCACGCGCAGCATCTCGTGAGGCGTAAGTTCGTGCACAAGGACGCACGACATTTACCGCCCATTACCGCCCCCCTGCACATCTTGCAGGAGCGCAGCATCGCCAGCCCAAGGCTGCTGGCCCATACGCTGACGCAGCGCTTTGAACTGCACCTGCCTTACTACCGGATCGAGCAGATGTATGGGCGGGCCAGAGTGCCGCTATCGCGCCAGACCTTGAGCAACTGGGGCGGCATGTGCGCCGATGCCTGCGGGCTGGTCATCCAAGCCATCCGACACGAGGTCTTTGCGGATGGGTATGTGCAGATGGATGAAACCCCTGTGAAGTATCAGCATCCAGAACGCAAAGGCGTGTGCGGCACAGGTTACCTATGGGCAGTTCACAACCCTGTGCGCAACCTCAGCCTGTTTGCCTGGCACACCGGACGCGGGGCCGCTTGTTTGGAAAGCCTCGTGCCCGCAGACTTCACCGGGCTGATCCAGTGCGACGGTTATCAAGCCTACGAAAGCTTTATTCAATCACCGGTTAGGAAAGGACAAA